>Ga0194130_10000683_pt1 | contig 60442 bp, 86 predicted proteins | sample TA2KigsurfametaG_FD_160084 | JGI IMG/M metagenome (GOLD analysis project Ga0194130, IMG submission 160084) | Freshwater microbial communities from Lake Tanganyika, Tanzania - TA2015050 Kigoma 12 surface | ecosystem: Environmental > Aquatic > Freshwater > Lake | place: Tanzania: Lake Tanganyika...
GCAATCTTTATTGGATTATGGCCTCCAACAATGTTAAGTTTGTTAAATTTTATTAATAGTAAAAAACAATGATAATGGATAATTTAGAGATAATAATTCTTTCCAGTGTTGTAGTTACTTTATTTGTGGTGTTTATTATAGCAAATGTAAAAGAGTTTCGTAGGATGGATAAGGAAGGATATAATCCAAATCCAAAGGAAAAAAAATATGGTAGAGAAGCACTATTTGTTTTGGCTTCAAAACTTTTTGAAGATGAAAAAGTACCAAATAGGGATAAAAAAATAATTCATAAAGCTGTGACTAGAACAATTTCAGATATGGAATCTGATGGAATATATTTCTCTGATGAAGTAAAAGAAGAATTAAAGAAAAAAAGAGAAGAACTTTATTGTGAATATAGTGGTTTACCGTCTGTTTTTAGCTATCTAAAAAAAGAGGACGAATTCCATCAAGGACATTCTTAATTAGATGTCCAAAGCTTTAAGTATACCCTCAGAATCAAAACCAAATTGTTTTTCGTGTAAATCTGGACTATCTTTTACCTCATGTAATCTTTGAATCAAAGAATAAAACATTTCAATATCATTCGATATGGTGGAATCCTTTGTATGGTCTAATAAAATCTCCCATTTATCTTCATACCCATCAAACTCCATCATATCAAGAAGACTAACGTCATTAATTTCTTCGTTCGCCTCATTCATTTGATTCCATAAATTCATAAACTTCTTGGTATCCAATTCCTCAATCACCACGTAGTAGTATTCACTTTCATCAAAGAAATTTGTTTCTTGACTGGGTTTTATTCCAATCTTGTTAATCCATTCTCTATTTTTAAGTGGATACATTCCGTACACTTTGGGAAATATATCAGGGTTTTCCTCAAACATATAATACCACTCATTCACAATAAAGTCTGGACCGACTTTAATTAGTTTATTGGGGTATTTGATGGATTTGTAGATATTATGTTCCACCCCGTGATTAACAATTGTCTTATCCTGTATATTCAATTCGTTCAAAAGATTTGTTTTCGATAACTCACTCCTATACTGATCAACTATTTTTTTAACACCTAATAAATAATCCTCATACCATGACATATCCACATCAATTTTAGATATGTAAATTTTTACATTTTTATCAGGGTCAAAACTTTCATTTGCATCTAAAATAAATTGTTTGTATTGACGATTGTAATCTTCCTTATTTCTTATTTTTTTTGTCATCCAAAAAGATTCATTCCACATGTCACTTCTGGCACGAAATTGATAATATTCAAAATCACCATTTAAATCATCATCAATAGATTTGTTTGCATAATCAATAGTACTATAGTAAATTGGTGCACCATAATCTTCATTTTCCTGAAAAGGAATTGTATCATCTTTCAAATTAATTAAAATAGAATCGTATTTTTTCTCTAATTCGATTATCTTTTTCTCCTTTGGGTCCATTTCAACTGGTTTAAACAGTTCTTTCATCCCCTTAAGTCTTGGATAATCTGATTCTATAGCATTAAAGGGTTTTCCAAATGTGGCATCATATTCTTCCTCACCTTGGTTATCTGCGTTAGTTACGGTATACCAAATGGACTTCCTATATTCACCTGGTTCATGTACAAATAAAACCAATAAGTGATTGGGGTCAATAAAATCTCCTTCATCATTTTGTTCTGATGTTTTTGTGTCATCAAATATGAAGTATGGTGTCCCTAATAAGTTAAATCTATAATGTGTATACATATTTTCTTCACCACGGGATGATATACAAAACGAATATCCGTTACCATACTTAATACACGCGTTCTTAGTTTTACCAACATAGATTCGTAATCCATTTTCATTATATACTAAATTCGAATCACCACCGGGTTCACCATCATTAATTTTTCCGGCCTTTATACGTTTTGGTTGATTGGAATCCACAACGGTTTCCAATTGTTTCCATGTATATTTGGTGATATCTTTTTCCAATACTCTCGGACTATTTTTGATTTGAACAAACCGATTAATATAACTTATTATTATATCTTTTTCTAAATTTGGACTTTCTTGGTTAAATTTATTAACAAGAACATCGATAAGTTTAGTTGAGTATTCTTTTAGAATAATTTTGGTGGTTTGTGACTCACTAATTCCTTTGGGATATCTTACCATACTATGTGAAACCTCTTGATCTGTGTTCTTTGTGAATCCGAACCTTCTGTAGAACCTTTTAAGTCTATTGATAGATGTTCCCCCGAAATTGGTGTCAGGTGTTAAATAGATGGGTTTATTGACCTCTTCAGAGTATTCTATCACCTTATTCATCACCTCAGTTCCCTTTCCTTGACCCCTGAGATGTTTTGGAATAATAATACTAGATAATTCTAACTTCTTTTCATCCTCCCATAATTCAAGAGCAATATCTTCATCCACCGGAATGTTTACATAACCCTCCAATAATTTATCATATTGTGTTTCCGTGATGATGATTTTCATAATTATTTATTTAAACCACGTTTGTCCCGCAGCAATGTTAAAACATTCCACAATCTCGTTACCATTCGGGAAATTCGAAAGAGGCACTTGTTCTACGAATATTGTTAAGTTGATTCCCTTTTCTTTCTGCAATTTCATATCTTGGAATATTTCACGATATTCCTCCATGTTTTTAATATCGAAATGTTTTTTGATGTATTCATTTTTATCCAAATCTTTGATACTTGCTTTCAAAGGGGTGTGTTTCATAATCTTCTCCAACTTGGCCAATTCCATCACAAGAAAATTATCTTTAACATTTGATTTATAAGATTGGATATATGCGTTCTTAAATTGTTCGTCCGTCTTTAATTTGTTCAAAAATTCCGTAGGATTTTCTAAAACTCCTTTAATATAGTCAGAAAATGTTGAATACTGTTCATTAATTACCCCCATCATCTTTCTCATTCTTTGAACTTGTTCTGTTAGATTTTTCATATTAATAAATAGTTGACTACTATATAAGACTCGTGTCTTTGTTGAGTATCTTCTTTAGGAATATATTTGCAAGTTCCCTGTGACCACCCTCACTATAGTGCCCATCATCAACCACACCCTTTGTTTCCTGTCTTATGGTGGTGAGATTTTTAAAGGTGATTGCGTTTATCTTTGTGTCCACAAAATAGGACCAATGAATAACCCTACAATTTTTAAATGCAACATCTATTAGTTTTATCCACGAATTAACCTCATCTGAATATCTTGACTCATAAGTTATTCTGTTGACAGCAAAAATATCCAATAAATCCATATTGAATTCTTTTGACTTATCAATTCTTAAAAATGGAAGTATGGATATCCAATCATTTAGTTTGGTGACCATTCTAAAACGATTAATATTTGACCATCCGATGATTATTATATCACCATCCTGTACCTTGTCAACAATATTACAAACATTTTCCATAATGGTGTAGTTATCACAACCACCCTTGGCTTCGATAACACAATCCATACCCAAACTCTCCGATACTATTTCCGAAAATATCTTTGGTGTATACCCCTTAAAGTTTATATAATCCTTACAAGATAAGTAAGGATCCTGACTAAATGGTGTCGAAAAACTATCACCGAAAGACCAAAGAGTTGACAAATTAAACTATTTTAGAATCGGGGTAAGATTTCAAGAGAAATCTTTTATTGTAAACATCGTCCCATGCCCTTCCATTAAAATGCCATTTCGCATCATTATGAGCAGATTTTAGAGACTCCTCAACATGAACCTTGGCGAAACCAATCATCAACTCCTCAGTTGTGATGTTTTCATTCTCCAATTTCATTTTTTCAATAAATTCCTTAGCGCTTAAAGTCATATAATTAAATATTAATTATCTTTGTATTTAAAATAATATAGTTATGGCAAAAGTTAAAATTAAAACAATCTACAAACACAATAGAGTTTCCAAGAGTGGAAAGATGACGACTGTTAAAACACACAAAAGAAACGTGGCAAGAAAGAAGAAATAAATTTGGAATATACTAGAATATTCCATATCTTTGTGTTATGATTATTGTATACACCCTTTTTGGGATTAGTGGTTTATTAATTATAACTGCCCTATATAAATTCTTCACAGAAAGAACAGATAGGGTTTATAGTGTAAACTGTGATTATAATACTCTTTGTGCAAATATTGTGAATTGGGGTGTGGGTAATATACCACCAATAAAATCCTACAATAAATTAAAGGTCAAAGTTTCATCTTACGAACATAAGAAAACTATGGCACTATTTTTTCCGGCACAAAAAGAGATTAAAATATACATCAAAAATCACGATACTGTCCAAGAAATTGTGGATACACTTCTTCATGAAGTCACACACTATAAACAGCATTTAAGAAATCCAAGAGGAAACACCAAAGAGTATACTAAACTGATGGGTCTTTATGGTTATTTAAATCACCCCATGGAAATAGAGGCCGTTAACACCGCTAAATCTTATATGGGTGACTGTCTTAAATATTTGGAAAGAAATGGACATATAGTATCCTAATTAATATTTGAAATAAATTCTATTTTCAATATTACGGTTTCTATCCTAGTCTGTGAAACGATACTCAATAAATTTAGAGAATAGTCTTTTTATCATATTTCCGACTTTGTCACGTTTTTACTTCCGACTTTGGCATTTTAATAGAACTTTCTGAGTACCTGAATAACATCCCAAGCATCTTCAAGAGCATCGTGAGTGACTTCACCACTTATGTTAGTTCTTTCTTTACAAGTTGTTAATGATGGTAAAGATGTATCGTTCTTCCAATCAACACATAAGATTGCGGGATCTAAAACCCTTTGTCTTGTTCTAATAAGTTTTTGCCACCAAGGGAGTTGTTGTAGAAATAGTTTATCAAATGTTCCGAAATTTTTACCCGCAACATTTAATGTAATTGGTTTTGAGTTTGAATCGATTTTCGATGTTACCAATAATTGATTTGGAACCGCGTCACTATATCCGTTTAACCAAAGGAATTCATAAAACTTTTTTACTACATCTTCCTTTTCATAAAAAGAATAGTTAAGAATGGTATCCATATTAAATCTCGTCTCATCAGTTCCTTCTAAATATTCACCAATCATGGCTATTAAACCTTTATTCATTGTTAATGCTCTTGGCGAACCAACAATTTCCCTTTGTAGAATAACCGCGTTGAATTTTGGGCATTCTTCATATGGTAATTTTTTTTCTGTGTCTTCGATGATTGCCCCAATTGAAAGGACACAATTTTTTTCAGGATCAAGACCTGATGTCTCTATGTCAATGCTAACATAAATCATAGTATTAGTGTTTACTTCTACCTCTACCTAATTTTTCTAAATCAGAATATGAACCGGAATTTGATGGTTTTCTTCTTGGTGATTCATACCAAGTTTTTAACCATTCAAATGGTTTCTTCGCATCTGTAAATGGACCACCAAAAGCAGGATACTCGTCTTTAAGATATTCTTCTTCCACTTCTTCCCATGTATCGGTTTTAAGTTGTGCCATAATCTCTCTTGTCAAACTACCGGCTGTTTTAGTTCCATCATTACTCCAATTAATAATCATGTTTTCAACCTCACGATAAAGTTTTATTTGATGTTCATTCATATTGTTTACGAATTTATGATATTCTAAATTTTCTTTATCTTTTTCAAGTACATCAGCTTGTCTCATCATCTCGTTATATTGTCTTGGTGTCATGTTAATTATAGTTTTTTTTATAAATTTCTAAAAATCCAAAATATAGGCGAGTTTTGATTTTTACCAACGTTGACTTTTTTTCGATGTTTACCTGGTTGATATTTGTTCTGTGACAAATTATGGTGTCTCATACCAGCACCCACAATATATAGTTTAGGGTTACATGATGTGAATGATACCATTACTAAAAAAAGTAATATCAACTTCTTCATAATGTAAAAGTACAAATATTATTTGGAATATCAAAAAAAAATATGAAAAAATAAACCCCCAAGATTGGGGGTTAAAAAATATCATTAAAAAATTAATTCTGTTTAGGTTTTCTACCTTTTCTCGCTGGTGTCTTTTCGGTTACAACCTTAACAACATCCTTACTTTGTTTTACCACCTCTTTTGCCGCTTTGGCCACGTCTTTAACCTCTTCAGCGACCTTTTTGGCTCTTTTCTTTACCTCAACAACGACTTCCTTGACATCTTCTACTTTTTCTTCTAATTTATCAGGAATCCCGTTTTTATCCTCGTCTTTAAATGCTCCGAAGAACTTAGTTGCAACAAATACACCGATTGATGCTACGGCTAAAATTGATAGAACTATTAATGTTGTATTCATAATACTTTCTTTTTATATAAATATATGAAAAAACATTAAATTCTTCAAGTTTTAACCCACGTAATATTCTTCGATTAATTTATCCCCACTGAACTCCTTTCTAACCATATAACACTCTGATTCTGAATTTCTTAGTGATTTTATTTTTCTTTCAGCTTGTTCAAGTGACTCACACTCAAAGACCTCTTCCCCGCGAACGACTTCAAATTTGTATGTAATTTTTATTTTCATCTTATTTTTCTAAGTAACAATTCATTTTAGTTGAAACAATAAGTTTTATATTCTCTAAACACTCTTTGTCCGCCCATATAATGGTGTGATCAAGATTGTTATTGACCACCGATTCGACAAAATTTCCACCCACCATATAATTATCTCTCGTCATCATTACAGATGCCATAATGTCAATTACGTGTGGTGATGGTGTTTCATCATATTCTTTTGCGAACTCTCTTACTCTTTCGTAATAATCTTGTTGTGTTGTCATGATTTATATATTCTTAAGTTATTGTAATAAGCAACAGAATTGTTTTCTGCAATTAATCCGTATTCTTTTTTCACATTTTTATGAATAGTATTGGTGTCTTCACTGATATATTTTGAAATAATATTACAGAATCCAAAATTAGATTCATCAACCACTTCTTGTGGTGTACCGGGTAAACCACAATAAATTGCTTCACCCACCTCAGAAATAAACATACCACTATAAAATCCCTTTAGTTCATATTCGTTTACAAACCTATCGGCATTACACCATATAAAAACACTATTATCTCTTTCTTCCAATAAAGGGACAATAGTTTGGTCGATGATATACCCTCCACATTTTTTAAATTGACCCATTGAGAAGAGACCAAATGGTGATCCGTGTCCCATCATCATGACTCTATCGTGAGACTTGATAAGTTTGTGCAGTTCTTCTTTGGTAATTCCACCAGTTATAACTGTCTTATTTTCAATTGGTTGATAGACTATGTCTAAAAAAGATGTAGTACTATCTTTTGGGTGTACAATTAATGTTTTCATACCACAAAGATAGGTACTATTTTTAATATACCAAAAAAAAACTAGTATTTTTTATATAATACTAATATTTGTATATTTTAGTAAATAATCATAAAAAAGTTCCCCTTGTACCCTGTGTCCATATTCTCCCAAGTGGGTTTCATTTAAAATCTTATAGTCGGTTTCCTGTTCAATGGTTTTTCCGCCGTACTTAAAAATTACATCGAAAATTGTTCTAATCTTTTGATTATTGAAGTTAAAGGGTGGTAATTTGGATATCTCATCGTGAAGAATATACCTATTATCCTTTAAGTCTTCGTTAGGTAAATCATTTATTATATCCACATCAGCAGACCAAAAAAATAAATAAAACTTTTTTGATTTAGAATATTCTGTTAGTATTTTCTGATAATTGTAAATCTCTTGTATGTGAAGTGGGTGTGATCTATTCATTGCAATTTCTTCCCTTATAATTTCTTTTATATATTGCCCATCTTCTCTATTTACTGAAAATCTTTTCCAATGAAATTTCTTTTCATTTTCATTCCATACAACCCATCTAAATCTATGATTGTAAGTCCAATTAACTATTACAATGTCATTATCATTAAATTCGTTACTATGATTACAAATTGTTTGGAAAATTTCAGGATTTGACATTCCAGCAACCGCATTATTATTAAGAGTACATTTTAATTTTTCTTGTAAAATGTCCCCCCAAGTTGGTGGTAAATCTTTTTTTATGTATTCTTTCCATTCTTTATATGGTGGGAATGTGGTATCTAATAAATGACCTTGGGTATAACTGTCCCCAAATAAATGTAATTTTATTTTCATATTTAATGTAACATATGTTTTCTAATGTGTTCATAAAATAATTCAAATTGTATTTTATGACCAGACTGCCCAAGGTGAATGTCGTCAATTAATCCATTAGTTTCTTCATTAATTCTCAATCCACCCCTTCTAAGAACCTCATTAAAAATTGTTTCTCCTTCACCTTTTATTAAATCTAAACATAAATAAAATTTATGTGTAATTTTATTTATTAAAGAATTATACTTAAAATTGAAATCAGCGTTCCAAAAGAAAACACTAAATCCAACATATTTTGATAATGTTATAATTATATTTTCAAAATCATGTAATTGTTCGTAATATGCATCTGATGTTCTGTTTAATCCAATTTCTTCACTGGTTGTTTTTGAAATATATCTACTCATATTTTCATAAAAATGTATTGAAAAATTAGTCCATTCTTTTGAATCACAATTAACCCACCTAAATCTATGCATATAAGTCCAATTAATTATTACAATGTCGTCTTTTTCAATCTTATCTGACATTTTGCAAAATCTGTTAAAGATTTCATCATTACCTATTGAACCTTTGGCATGATTTACTAATTCATATTCCAATTTTTCAGATAAAAGTTCTCCCCACGTTTTAGGAAATATTCCATTTCTAAATTCCTTGTATTTTTTATAAGGGATATGTTCTTCTTCATAAGGGGCGCTATAACTGTCACCAAATAAATGTAATTTTTTCATTTTAAAATTTAGGAGTTATTTCTACAACTTTTATTATTCTACCTCCCATAGAACCTTCTGAATTTATTCCTATAAATTTAAATACACCATTAACAACAAATGGTTTCAAGTAATCAACAAACAAATCTTCTAATTTTATTTCAGTAGTTAACCTATTAAATTTTGTTCCATCATTCCTCCAAATAAGATTATTTAAAATAATACCTTTTTGTCTTGATACCCTAAAAAGACTTCCATGATGAAATGGTCTCAATACAATATCCTTATCACCATCACTATCATAATCAATCAAATCAAATTCTCTGAATTCCATCTCACCAACTCTTTCATTATAATCTGGTGAGTCTTGTATTGGTGCCATAAATTTTAATAAATCTTTTGGTATAAATTCTAAGTTACCCTTATTTTCATATAACTGTATTCCATTGTATTGACCTTCGAAAGCCAATGCAAGATCAACATCACCATCACCGTCAAAATCATCGGCTTTTATAGATGTTGTTCCTATATTTGGGTTTTCGTAAATTCCTAATTGGTTTGGTTCTCGAAATACTTCGTATTGTTCGGTTGAATTATTGAAAGAATAAATTAGTAATGAATATCTTTTTTCTGATGTAATTTTACCATAAGTTGCCTTTATTATTTCTGGTCTACCATCCTTATTTAAATCTTGAACTAAAATTGCACCATTACTATTATACCAATTGTAGTTTCCTTTATCGTGATTTACTAAATTTCTATTCTCAATAAAGGAACCATTTGTCGTTTGAGTAAATGTATGAAAAACATCACCCCAATCGTGGTTTTTTATACCCATATGAATCCCAACCAAATCTAATAAACCGTCTCCATTTATATCACCAGTAGATACTGCATGATAAAAACTTCTACCATTACCAACCGTAACTGTTGTCCATTTGATGTCATCTCCCTGAAATTTACCGTAATGTAAATTACCAAATGGTCTTGGTTCACCCTCCCATCCGTGGTCGGCATAAACAATTCCATCCTTTGTAAATTCATAGTTTCTACCAACACCCATTGACGCTTCAGGGTATTTCTTTAGAAACCCCCAATTACCGTTAATTTTTTTTAGTTGAATGGTTGGTATTTCATTGTTATTATTAGGACTCAAGAGAATATACTCTTGATTACCAACCATATAATGTGTCATAGGACTTACATGATACGCAGATAATGAAATCTCTTTAGGTGACAAACTTGGTTCATTTATGACCAACGTGTCTACCTCAACTGTGGTTTTTAAAACCACGGGAGTAGTAATTTCGGTGGATTGATTTACCGGTAATATGTCCGTTTTCTCACAAGAGATTATTAGTGAGGACAAAAAAGCAATAAAAACTATTCTCATCTTTGTTAATTTTGAATACAAAGATACGAATAATTCAGAATATACAAAAAAATTCTAGTATTTTTTAAAAATAAGAATATATCTTATTGATTATCAACTGAGTATGTTCACTATATCCTTCCTCACTATCACATCTGTTTTTGTGTACTCTAATAGAATGTATAGCGGTAGTGTGATCTCTCCCACTAACCATCTTACCAATAGTTTCATATGAATAATTAAACTCTTTCTTCATAATGGCACAAAAAATGTGACGTGCATTTACAATGGGTCCTTTTCTTGACCTTGATAAGATATCTTCTAAGGTTACACCACATTCTTCAGAAACAATTTTAAGAACGTCTTCTGGTTTAACATGTAACCTTTTTTGGGTTTTAGATAGTTTTGGTAAATCTATTGAACGGATACCGGGAAAAACATAGGCACTTATCTTCATAGGTTTTATTTTGTACAAAGATATGTTATTTTTTAATAATTACCCGATAAAAAAACATAAACAACTTCAGGAACCTTGGTGAATATTTTCACGTCCCCCTGTTCATTCGTGTACTCCAAATAGGGTAGGTTTTTAATGTATTTTTTTAACTCTTTAGGTCCTTTATTTAACCTATCAACCACATAATCTCTTGAGTATAATTTTTCAGAATCATAGTATTCTAAAATTAATTTGTTGTATTGTGATTCTGATATTACGATTTTCATACTAATAAATATACCCTAAACCCTATTCGGTTGTTCAAATACGTTTGTTTCACTGACAGCGGAAAATGCACTAATAGGTGTATGGGTTGTTTCGAGAAAATAGTTTTCACTTACCACATCCCCAACTGGTATTTCCATTTGTTCTGCGGCTCTTTCTACCGCTCTTCTGATGTAGTTTGTCCTTTCAACTGGTTCTTCCAACCCAACAGGTTCAGGAGATAAAATCATTTTATCAGACTCAAATTGTTTTAATACTTTGTCTTCTTTAATTCTTTCATCATCGGAAAGTAAAAAACGATTTGTCTTAGCTCCTTTAAATTTTGATTCATCTAAGATTATTTTTCTAAGTTCATCGGTTAACTCTGTCTCCAAAGAATCTATTCTACTATCTTTTTGATTCCAAAAAGAAAACTCGGGGTCATCTTTATGGAGAGAATAAAATGATGCAACCTTATATCCAGTAATCTTATTAATACAATAAATCAAAACACCCCTCTTACTATACTTTAAAAAATATTCAGGATTATTTTCTGATGTTGTGCACCATTTTGTGTTTGATCCATATTTTTTTGAAGACAAGAATGTTAAAGGCCTAACTAAAATCCATTCATCATTTTCAAAAAGAATTTTAACTTGTTTTTCTAAATCTTTGATGTCAGATGACAACTCAGCAATACTCAACGAATTCATAATTTCATCAAATGAACCATATCTACTTAAATCATTTTGTTTAATTAAACCTCTTTCATTGTATTCACAAAATTTTCTAAATGATTTTAAATCTGTGTGATTGAACATGTCTATTATTCTATAAAAAAACAATTGTTCTAATTTCTCTAAAGAATCGAATTCAATTTCTTCGATTGTGAATTCTCTTTTAAGAATCTCTCTGACTTCACTAAGATGATTTTCGATTTTGGGTGTGTTATTTATAATCCTCAATAATGTTTCAGTATACTTGTCTTTTTTTTCAGGTACAAGTAATGAAAACAATTTGAATAAATTAATATTGTTTTCGGGGGCAGTTTTGATTTGTTTAATTCTTGACATACTATTTTGTAAATTTAAATCCGTAAAATTCATAATTTTTATAAACTGAGTCTTTATCTCCATTTCTAAATGCGTCTTCCTCATTTGGATAAATGGCATCAACAGGACATTCGGGTAAACAAGCACCACAATCAATACATATATCGGGATTTATGTAAAGTTGTTTTCCTTTCAATTCTTCCTTAGACATTCTATCAACTTCTAATCCCATACCATCAACCTTAATTGGTCCGTTTATACAATCAACAGGACAAACTTTGACACAAGCGGCGTCACAAACAGAAACACATTTATTTCCAATTATATATGACATTTTATAATCCTAATACTTTCAATTGATCAATGGTATGTTTTGCATTCACGTGATGAATACCTATTCCACCTTTTTCTCTCCAACCGATTATATTATCTATCCTATCATCAATTAAAATAGACATGGGATTAGACAAATCTTTCTTATCATTAGCATACTTTAATATTAACTCTACCTCAGGTAATTCTCTATCTAACCACCTAAATTTACCAATTCGAGATTCCACCTGTCTTGATGGTGCGGATAGTATTTTTGGACTATATTTTTGAATATATGACCACAATCTTTTACCATCAGACATCCATTCCATGTTCAACCAAAATTTGACACCGGCCTTATTGATTGGTTCCCAAAAATCTGGTCCACTATGAAAATTATCTTTTATATCAATACCCGTTAATTCAAAATAAGCCTTATCAAAGTCGGTAAGGACACCATCCATGTCACAATAAATTTTATACTTTGCGTCCATACTTAAAAATATACATAATTTTTTATTAAAAACAAAAAAACCCCAAATTTTTTGGGGTTTTAGTAGTGAAATCTTTATTTAATTATTTTGTTTTTAATACTACTTGTGGTTCTCCTGAACCATTATTTTTCATCACATAGAAATTACCATTTTCATCCTGACCTAAAGATAATTCAACAGAGTCATTATCTTCTCTTGGCACCTCATCGGCACCAACCTGTCCTAATTGCATTATTGCAGGGTCATTTGATCCTTTCCACTCTTGTTCTTTGATTATACCTTCTACAATCTTCTCAATATCCGATTGTTTTAATTTGATTACTTTAGCCATATCATTAATACTTTATATATAAATACTTAGGATTAAGTCTTCTTTCTGTGAAGACCTTTTTTTTACTTAGTTTCCTTATGGCTTTAACCATTTTGGTTCTGTTTTTATTCTTTTTTTCTTTTTTAGTTATGTAAATAAATACATCACAAAGAAATAAAGGTTGGTAGTTCTTTGTCTTTATCGGAGACGATTTCCTGTCCCTTCAGTATGCTCCAATTGATATTAAGCACTGAGTCATTGTAGATAATACCACCCTCGCTTTCTTTGTTGTAAATCTTATCTACTTTATATTGAAATATTGCTTTATCACTTTGAACAGAGAATCCATGTGCACATCCTCTTGGAACAAATAGCTGTCTTTCTAAACCTAAACCTAACTCAATTCTTACCACATTACCATAAGTGTGTGAATTCTTTCTGATGTCAACAACAACATCCAAGACTCTACCAAATGTGCACGTCACCAATTTTGTCTGTTCGAATTCACCGGTTTGGAAATGTAAACCTCTAATCACATTCTTGTATGAATATGACATATTATCCTGAACAAATTCAACATTATAACCCACACCATCATTTAACCCATCACGATTAAAGGGTACCGAGAAGTACCCTCTATCATCGTGAAATGTTTTATAAGTAATCAGATAACATCCGTCTATGTCTGTCTTTATAAATTTCATAATTAAATTGATTCGTAATCTATATCACCATAATCGTCTAAGTCATCATTCTCACGGTTATCATATCTGTCAATTTTTGCCATATTACTTTTGCTTTTGAACTTTAACAATCGGATTATCTTTCTTCACCACTTTTTTCTTTTTTGATTTTAATTCGTTAGGATTTATGTAATCAAGTTCAGTTTCTCCTGGCTCTATATGTAATATTTTTTTAACAAACAAATCTAAGTTAATGTAATAATATACAAATGCAATAGTAAACAGTCCAATAATACCAGATATAATATTAAGTGCAGTGTTCGCAGAAATTAATCCTGGAAAAACAATAAACGTCATGATTGCGAATGTACCGAATCCAACAAATATTGGTGAGAAAATTTTTTTTAATGGGTCTTTCATTTTATGAGTTAAGTAAATTTGTTAAAGTGTGGTTGAGTTCAAAGTTCAAATTAAAATCTAGTTTGATGTTCATATGGTTTTATTTAAAATTTTCCCCACATGGATTTGTCTCTGTTTTCTTCGGCAATCTTAAAACCTAAAAAAACTTCTTTAAAAAATGATTTTATCTTTTGAATTATTTTCATCATAAAAAATATAAAATATATTTTTGATAAAAAAAAATTTAACCAACAATTCCTACAATATCATTTAAATGATGATCTAATGAACCAATTTCACTACCAATTTCTTTTTTCTTCAACATCTTAATTACTTCATGAAGATTGTAGGGCTTAAAGTCGGGATTACCATCCATTCCAACGTCCATTCTTCTACCGTTACCGATTTTTTGGTTGTGCGGTAAATGACAATGTCCATGTAAATGTATACGACCCTTACGAAGACCGTTCCAACTTGATATGGGATAGTGACACATCTCAATCGTTTCACCTTGATATTCGAATTGTTCGAACCAACTAACACTTTTGAATAGGTCTCTAACATTACCTCTGTTTCTGTCAATGTGGTGGTCATGATTTCCAAGTATCAAGTGAATATTCTTACAAACTAATCTATTATAAAACTCTTCTATGTTTTCAAATCCACCGAATGACCAGTCACCCAAATGTATTAATACATCGTCTTGTCCAACAAATTCGTTGATGTTATTTACGATTGCACTATTCATCCTTTCAATTGTATCGAAAGGACGGGTTTGTTTTTCGGGTATATCCCCATTTGGTAACCTCCAATTAGTAACACCACGACATATATTCTTGTGAGAATAATGTGTGTCGGATGTTATCCATACTTTTATTTCATTATCTATTTTAATCATAAAGTAAACTGACCAATTTCTTTTTTCTAAGACAAAAGTAAGTATTATTTTGTATATTCCAAAATATTTCAAAAAAAATCCCCACATTTCTGTGAGGATGTACTAAACCCAAGTAGGGTCAATCCATAATCAGTTGTTATGGATAGGTACTTTTGTTTTTTATTTGTTTAATCACATCTACGACTAAATTATCAAAGATATTTTCATTAATTCTTCTTCTACCACCTTCCATATCGGCTCTTTCTGGTGTTACTTTTCTTAGTACACTCTCAGGACTAATTGATGTCATTTTTTGTTTAAATTCATTAATAGCGGTAATAAGACCTCGTACTAATTGTGGATTATCCATTATTGTGTTTTCAGGTGTAAATTCTGTACCAGGATCGAGTTGTATATTTTTTACAACACCAACCTGTTTACCATCAACTAAAGAACCGGGGTTATATTCTACAGCTTCTAATCTACCATCAACTCTTGATTGTCCAGGTTTTCTTCTTGCAAATTTGTTAACAAGAATTATGGACCAAGCAAATGAATTATCACCAATCATCTCACCTTTTACTTCAAAGGTCATCTCCAAAAACACTTCATTCTCTTTACCTTCCACATACCCAATTTTACGTAATTTGTAGATATCGGTAACACCGTAATCTTTTGTACTTCCTTTTTTCTCTTCTGCCTCCCAATTTGCGTATGTTTGATTAAATTGTCTGGCCAAGTATTGAGTATCCATTTGTGCCGTTTCGTCACCAAAGATTCTATCGGTTACCATTTGGTTAAACTGTTCATTAGATTTATAAACATTATAACTTTGTGTTGTGAATGCCACCTTTTCATTAGTCCATACGTCTGTATGTCTATCGAAATATTTTCTATTATCTAATGTAATGGCTGGTACACTTCTTTGACTTAGTAATTTATTAAAATCATCATCAACGTTAGTTCTTAATATTTTCAAGAACATTCTTTTAATTTTCTCAGAACCTATTCGTTTTTCTCCCGTTGCAACTTGTTTTGATGTTTGTTTTACTGTACTAATTGGTTCACCTTCCTCACCTGGTAGTGGTTTACCTACTCTTACATCTCTGTGAGGTCTATCGGATGGACATTTTGTTTCTGACCATCTAAATGTTCCATATGCCTGTTTCAATTTTTCAACTACATCAGGATGTTCTTCCATAAATTTTTGAATGTCACAAGTAAAAACGATTTGAACTCTTTCTGAATCGGGATCCTCATTAAATGGGTCAACCATCATGTCATAACCAATGTGGTTTTCTTGACTATCATATAATTTACTAGACGCAACCCTTACACCTGGTTTTTTCTTAGTCCAAAACTTAGCCATCTCCTCAATATCGGCGATGTAGTTACTTTCATTAAGTAGTGAAAGAAGTTTTTCTTTAGATATCTCCATTATAATACGTATTTTATTTATATAAATATTAGGAAAACCAAAGAGGAGTTTGTCTATTTTTCCATTTACTGAAATATTTCTTCTCTCCTATATAATAATTCCTATATGATTGAGTGACATCATCTACTTTAAAGGTGTCAGGCATTGCTCTTGGTGGGTCTTGAAAGGGTACATCGGGTATTTTTGGTTTGTTTACCACACACCACTCAATGATTTGTTGTGATTTGTGTTTCTTTCCATATCGGTAAGAATATTCCTCACATAACTCTAATCCCAACTCACATAACCAAAGATAATTTTCCAATGAACTTCTAACCCAAATAGAACAGGGGTGGTTTTTATGAGATAACTTGTATGGTGCCTCACCACCATTGACCCAATGAACCCCACATAGAAGTTGTGCAGTTTCCAATATCATCTTGACAACATGTTTATCATTATGATACTCCGCACACTTTTTTGGGTCACTATCTAAATAAAAAATATTCATTACTGAGGTTTTTTTAATACACACTCCAAATGATTTGTTCCAACTAAATAATCATATTCAATTTCAGAGGTGTCTTTACCACAAATTTTACAAACCCATTGGTTTCTAATTGGTGGTTCTTTATCTTCATACTCCCTCCAATAATGTTGTCTAACTTTTGCACCCAACTCATAATTGTTAGAATATAGGTTTACCCAATGTTTTGGAATTGTAATGTGTTCCCTATTTGATGGACTCCCGTTCAAATAACATTCAGTACAAAGTTGTCCCGCTCCTTCAATGTATCCGACTCTAAAATCTATATGAGTAGATACATCAACTGTGGTTTCTTTTCCACAGATGATACATTTTTCTTTTTGCATGGTGATTAATTTTATATTAAAATAACTAAAATATTCCAAAAAAAAAACTATGCTAATTCTTTGATTTTAGGATTTGATCCTGCATTGTATGATGCGACAACCTTACCAACTAAATCCCCCGTTCCCCATGTTTTTAGGGACTCACACTTAGCAATTTTGTCTGCTCCGATATCGTTTTTTAAACCATCAACAATACAATTATATCTACCGTTTTTAAGTGTTTTAATTGTTGCAATCATACCGTCAGCTAATGTTTGATAGTTTTTTACACCGACACTATTAAAGTTAGTAGAACCCGGTAAATCCCAAGTGGTGTTGAATGGATTAAATTTACCCGCTTTACCTTCAGATTGTCTCCAAGCATATAAAAACTTTAGATTTTCCTCTGAAACAGGTGCACCCAAGTTTTCTAATAGTTTTGCATAAAAGTTTTGATCGGCCAAACCTTCTAAGTTTACCTTGTCAACCAGTTTTCCTAAATCTTCAGAAGTGACCCCTTTATCTTTTAATAACTCAATCAATTTATTTAACATTTCAGGACTTGCACTTACAATTGATTCGGTGTCTGAAGTAAAGTTGTCACTTACTTGTGAACCTATATATGGCATCGGGTCAACAACCTTTCCATCTTTATAGACTTCAAAGTGTAGATGAGCACCATCTGACCTACCTCTACCAATATCACCAGCAGCTCCTCCAGTTAAACCTATGACTTGTCCCTTTTTGACTATTTCACCTTTAGAAACATTGATTTGTTTGCAATGACAATATCTTGTTTTTATATTGTCAGCATGTTTTAAATAGATTGTTCCACCACAAGCATCGTCTCTAATTTCTGCATCGATAACTTCACCATCTAATGGTGATTTAATTTGTGTACCTGATGATGCACTCAAGTCTGCACCTGCGTGCATTCTACCCCATCTTGGTCCAAATGGTGAGTTTAATTTTGTGTCTCCAATTGGTGAATCTAATGTTGCCTCACTCAGTGATTCCTTGTTTCCAAGTTTTTCTTCAGTAAACTTTTTTACTGCATTAGCGGTTTCTGGTCCAAACAAACCATCTACACCGTATTTTGGTAATTGATACCCCAAAAGCATTAAACCGATTTGCATCGATTCAACACCTTTTTGAAATGACATTGATCCTTTTTGTTGTTGTGAAAGTCCACCAGATTGTGCCGCATCTTCAAGAGTTTTGAAAAAATCATTTACGTCATCGGAAACCAAATCAGCTTTCTTTGGTTCGTCGACCTTATCTTTCAATCCAACCCCTTTTAAGATTCTATCTAAAAATCCTTGTTCTTCTATAACCTTCTTACCATAAGTTATAGTATGTATTCTTTCTAATTCTTCGGTGAGACTTCTTTTCATACTTAAATAAATATCTCATATCTCAACTTTAATCCATTTCTGTGTTGAGTCTAATTTAAAAGAACCTATATAGTTTTGTTTCCATTGAGATGGGTGGATTAAGGATAAAAATGTTGTGTCATTTTCCCTCATATAAAGATGATAAATCTCATTCATCACAGGAATAAAAGAATAATTCGATGTATAAACGAGGCCATTCCAATTAACCTCATCAACAAGTTTACGAAACTCTTCCTTAAGTTCTTCATATTTTGTTTTAAACTGTTTGTTTGCGACGTTTGCTTGCATTTGTTTCCATCCACCAACGTCTTCAATCTTTATTGCTGGTGCCCCAACATTACTACCATAAGTTAATTCTTTGGAATAATAACCTCTTTCTTCATCCCAAGCAACTAAATCAGGTTTCTTTTTAGTCATCACATAATTTGATTTTTATCATCTTCATTCTCACCCCAATTTAAAAAATCTTCACCCTTATAATCAGGATGATTTTTATGCATATAATCAATACCAATAACCCATCTCCAAGAGATGAATGCAACCACAATAAACATAATTATAAAAACCGGTAAGTATTCCATGTTATTTTATATTAAGAATTTTAATATCTTTTCTTTGATTCCTGTTTGTTTGATGCCTTCAGTACTTTTTGGTGTTTCAACGAAGTTATCCAATCCCCATTCGTGTTCATGAAGTACACCATAGTGAAGACAGGTTTTTCCCATTTTTAAATCATCGATGGATACCCAATGAGTCACCTTAGGATGGTCAACAAGATATTGTTTTATTTCTATACTTCTTGTTTGTTCTGTTTCCCATTCACGCGACCAAACATATCCCGCAGGATACGCATCAATATACCAAGTACATTGTCCTAAGTTTGGTGTGAAGTCTATCGGTTTCTTTTTGATACCTTGTGACTCATAATATTCACCCATCTCCTCAACGTCGGCCCATCTTTTCCAATCAGAAGAGATAACAATTTCAGCACCAGTTTCTTCCAATATTTCATTTAAAACCCTAATCGCCTTTTTATTAAAATTATCAAAACGAGACATAACGGGTAATGATGATATTGATTGGGATAATTTCCTGCCGGCCCTTATATGTTTTTTATGTCGACCACCCCATTCAGTAGATAAACAGATTACACCATCGTGGTCAAGAAATATTACTTTCATTATTAATTCTTTTAACAACTAATCTAAATGTATTTAAAATTCCAAACAACATAAAAATTTGAACCGGCCAAAATGGAAAATTTTGTATTTCGTGTAACATCCAAAAGATATTCATAAAAACCCATGAAGCCAATGTAATATTTCCATCTATGTTATTTTTTTCTGTGAAAAGAATGTATATGGTTATTATCGAAGTAGGGAACACCATAAAAGTCGCCATCCAAGTAAACTTCAGACACCAAAATATATCTTTAAACAACCACGAAGTTATATGTATTTCTTGTATATTCCAAAATTTTTTAAGATTTTTCATTAATATAATCAATTTGTTGACTCCAAAACCCTTCAGATGTTACTTTCGGAAAATCATTTCTGTCAATCATAATCCATTCATACCTTACGATACCCCATGATTCAAATTGTTCTAATACATCTTCTAAAGTGAAACACTTGCACGAATAGATATCGAATTGAGCCATGGCCGGTTCATAATGATCCCATATGTGAATCGACGCATGTGACGTCGCTAAAGTTACTGTTCCTGTTAAACCTTCGTTACCAGGATAATTGACATAAACACTAGTTGGTCCGGCAACCACCTCCATTCCAACTTTATGAACTAAATCTGTAAACCAATTATTAAGAATCAATACATCAAATGGTGGGTTTTTAATCCAAACTTTCATCAATAAATGTTGATGATAGGGTTGAAATACTTCTTGCATCTATTACGATTTTACATTACATATATATCAGTAAAATTGTAATATTCTAAGATTCAACATTGAACTCTTTAAAATTTTTTATGAATCCTTTTTCGTATTTTTTCAATTCCTTTGTATCAAGTCCATTATATAATCCAGTAGACATAAATGCTTGAATTTCATCGTCAATAATTTTTTTATCATCAATATAACCCATCTTAATAATTCTATTAGCTAATTTCTCATAATGATTTGGTTTTATCTCAGATATTAATTCAATACAATTTTGTTTATATTCTTTACTAGTATAATATAATCCATGTGCAATTTCATGATTCATCGTACTTGATTTAAAACTATCCGCACCAATCAAATACCATTTTGTTCTTGGTTTCTCAAATTTAAGAGGATAGTTCTCACAATGATACCAAATATCTTTCATGATTTCATCATAAGGTCCTTTATCTTTACTAAAAACATCCAACCCCTTATCTATGATATTTGACGGAATATTAAAACCACTCCAATCTTCGGGATACGTAAATAATTTTTTCTTCCATTTATTTTTATAAATGGACATGTATTTTTCCCAAGTGAAAAACTTACCTCGTATTTCGGCAAATGGTGATTCGTAGAATTCTTGATATCTACAAAACAACATTGTTCTTTGATAATGATCTTTTATTGATACCGCAAATATTTTAGATTTTATTTCTTTAACTTCACCTATAACATATTCATTTTTTATTTTCATTTCTTTTTATTTTTATAAAACCAATAAAGGTGTATTATTAAAACAGAAAAGTTAACCCCCATCAATGGTAAATCATTTTTTATAATACCATATATTAACCATAAAGTTGTTCCAATTGTGTTTATGAATCTTAGTAAAAACATATCTTTCTTTATGGTGAAAGATATCAATATAGCTATAGTTGCTAACCAACCGACTAAGTTTATAATCATTACATACAACTTTTTAATACTTCAAAACAAAGTTCATCTGGTATCTTACTTCTTTCATAGGCATTACTTCTACCTTGTGTTCCTGTTCTACTTCCTCTTGGTGCCGCAACATGACAAGGGTCACCATTCTTACACATTGGTCTCGGTTCCCAAAGAATACTATTGGTCCATATATCTGTTGGTTTCATTCTTTCATCACCATATTGACAATATGTAACAGTCTTTCTTGGTAATCCTTTCACAACCGGTAATTTACGAAGAATTCCTCTCGGGTTTTCCATAAACCAAAATGTCGGTTGGAAGTATTGAATAATTTCAATTGTCTTTTTTACCAACTCTAAACCAAGTCTCGCACCATCAGTCTTAGGAATGTATGCACCTTTACCGCCAGTCCAATGGTGTCCAATTGAAGCAACACTAAAACTTGTACATGGTGGAGAAGCCCAAATTATATCGGGTTTAAATGGTACTTTAGTGATATCAAACTCCAAGATGTTAACAACATAATCAATACCTTCAAAATCATTAATGTCCGATGAGTAAATGTTCATTCCGAGCTTCTCGGCTTGTTTACCAATTGATCTACTACCAGCAAATAATTCTAATACATTCACTATCTTATTATATTTCTAATTATTATTGTTAAAGATATTATTATCCATATGGTATTGAAAACTATTAAAGTTGGTAATGATTTTTTCATACTAGCCCAAATCAATAAAGATGAAGTAGTCAAAGTAAAAAAATGTAAATACCAAATTTCAATACCGAATATTAAACCGGGTATAATAATAATTGCCTTAGCCATCCAAGCAGAAAATTCAATTATATTATAATCGGTCCAATATATTTTATTAGTAAACATCATAATTCTATCCCATATTTTATTTATACCTATTACATAAAACAGGAGGAATAAAAATGAGACATATATTAGTATGTAAATCACATATAAATTATAGAAAAAAAAAACGAAAATAAAAAATCAAAAAATAGTTTTGTTGGTTTTAGTTTTTCTGTATTGATTCAGTGTCCCAACATTATGTATATTATTAAAAAAATCATTCCTGACCCTCCTTACCTCTAAATTTAATTTATTACAAATTGCATACATAATCAAACCTTCTAAGGATCCTTTACATCCATTATTGGGTTGATGGTTTATTGTCTTATCATTTAGGTTATCCCAACACTCAATAAACTCTTTTCTTCTCTCTACATCGTCAATTCTTAATAATAAAATGAATTCATTAATAAATTCAAGACTATTATCATCTATTAATTTACCATATTCGGTTTGATTTATTTCATCTATTGTGATTTCTTTACCCATATAATTAGTTTTGTTCTCTTTCCAACGAACTTCCATACCCTCATCTATAGATTCAATGTATTCAAAATCAATACGTTTGTTAATCAAAACATCGGTATCCATAAAGACAACAATATTATAATACTCAAACGCGAACTCAATTGATTTTCTTTTGAGGTTGTAGTTAAAGGGTTCTTTTATTTCTTTAATGTGAACTTGTTTGTTATCTATAAGGTTTGAGTTATCGGTAATAACAAAAATGTCTAAGTGATTATTTAAATCAAATAGACATTTTACAGTTTCGTTAAATTCTAATATGTGTTCTTCACCAAAAGCCAAAAAGGTTATTCCGTATTTTTTTATCATAGAGAAAAGGATTCACCACATCCACATGTTCTTGATGCGTTTGGATTTACCCATTGAAAACCTTTTCCATTTAATCCACTTGAATATTGTAATTCAGTACCAAACAAATATAAAACAGACTTTTTATCAATTACAACCTTTAAATTTTCTAAATCAACCACCTCATCGTTTTCTGTAATAGTATCATCAAAATCCATAATATAAGATAAACCACTACATCCACCCCCCTTTACACCCACTCTTAAATTAAACTTATCCAATGGTAAGTTCTCTTCTTTCATTATATCAAATATGTGTTGCTTCGCTGTCTCACTTATGGTAATCATTGTAACCCTGTTTTCTTTAAAAGAGAATCCAAACTCTTCTTATCGGTTTTTATTTCAACCTCTTTATTTACTTCTTTTCTCAATCTTGCCAATTCTTTTTGTTGAAAATAACATATGAGTAATAATACAATTGCCGCACCCATTGTTATATTTTTCTGATTTTTTTTAAAAAACTCTATCATAATAATAAATATATTAATCTAACAATTCGTCGGTATTTATGTTGTGGTCATTTAATATTTCATAAATCTTATCAAACACCATTTCAAGCACTTCATACTTGTCCAACTCTTTTGCTTCAATTGACCATTCCAAACCTTTTTTTGTGTTGTGGGTTAAATCCCACAAAGCCGAAGCCATGTCCAAAGACTTGATTGCCCTGAAATGTGACTTTCTATCGTCAGGATCATTTAAATCAAACGTTAACTTCGCTTCCGCCATAAGTCACTTAGTTTTTTAGTTGGTCTTTTAGTTATTAGTCTTCCATCTTCTGTTTCTTCCATTAATGGTGCCCTCCAAATTTCATATGCCATCCACAATGTTGTGGTAATTGCTATTAGAATTATTAATTTCATAGTAATTGTTTTATTGTAATGAAAAATATTTTGTTTTCCAAAACTGCCACCATTTTCTTTTCACAATTGGTTTACATTCAGAAAACGGGTTGTTACCGAAAGAAACTTTATTTAAATATTTCGCCGTCAATACGTTTAGAAATATTTCATGATATTTTGATGCAATGTCATCAAAATCTGCGGTTATTTTGACATTAAGCACCTGTGGACCATCATCAGTTTGAACAAGAAATTGTTCATTCAATGTGATTATAGTACTTGCTTTGATGTTTACGTATTGCGAACCAAAACCCAATTCTCCGGTTATGTGTTCTTTGTATTGTTCATCTAATATGTTTTTTTTATTCTGTTTCATCTGAAATTATTGTTCCATATTGCTCAGCCGCTTTGGGATTTCTTTTTAAAAAAATATTATAAGCAACTTCGTATCTATTTAATTCAATTTCCATAATAAACATTTCATTTTTTAAACTATCTATTGTTTGAATTAATTCTGCTTTCTGAATATCACCACCTTCTACAAAACCCTTGTCAGTTTGACATTTTAATAGTTCGTCTTTTTGATTTATATATTTAATAACTAAACACAAAAATGCTAATAAAGATATTACCAAGTAAAGTCTTATTTGAGTTAAAATTTTCATAGGTTTTGGATTTGAATTAATAAGTCAGTAACGTCTTCTTCTGTAAGATACCCTTTTACGTCTCCACCGGCTACAGGGTTGTCATAATGTATCTCATTTTCAAATAATACTGCAAGTTCATATAGTCCTTCGGCACCACCATATGAAGAATTATGACTAACAACAGAAGCACCCCACCCATTTTCAAAATTAATACGGGTTTTTTTGCCACTAATAACTTCATTTTTAATTTCTTCAAACTCTAAGTCTTTGAATGTTTTCATTTTAATTTTTTTTACAAGCGCAGGGATTAAATAAAAGTTCATTTTTAAACAATTTCTTCGGCGATGCCTAAGGCCTCGGCGATAATTAATAATCCACCAGCGGACATTAAATCACCTAAACATAAGGTAATTCCCGCCCCAATTCTAAAACCAGACTTAACAAGACTGATATAGAAATGTGTATTTGAATTTGATTCTTTTGGTTGCATCAAGCTAATATATAAAAATTATTTTATTTTTCAAAATCTTCTTTCTTTTATTGGTTTCGTATACTCAAAAAATCTACTGGTCAAAGGGATTGACCACCCATTACCAATCATTTTGATTCTGGCGGTGTCCGAAACACCCTCTACGTTGGTATAACCCTCAGGTAAACCCATTAAAATTTCCGCCTGAGTGATTGTTAATGGTTTTATTATTCCCGATTTATCTTGATAAAAAGATGTTCCATAGTATTTTCCATCTTCACTTATAGATCCCATTTTAGTTGTCAAACAGTTTGCTTTAAAATCTTTTCTTACTGTTTTAGGATATGAATAAAAATTATTGTTTTTTAATTTACGTCCTCTGAATCCAACACCAGTTACCGCATCTTTTATTACATCTGAAAGAACAATACCTAAATCATTTGGAAACGACATGTTATCTGCAAAGTCAGACCAAAAATAACGGTACCTGTTTTGTGCGGAAACTGAAGACGCGTTTATTTTAATTGTTGGTACATTTAAAATATTTGTTATTACACTCTCCCATTTTTTTGTCATTTTAACGTTTTCTAAAAGAAATTTACACACGTTTATCCCCTCTTCAATCTGTAATTCCCTAATACCGAATAGCATTCTACAATATTCATAAAATAAAAATGATTGACCCATAAAATCAAATCCATCTTCTTTAAGTTTCATATATTGTTCTACGGTGTAAATTTCTATGTTTCCTTGTTTGGTTATCATACCCTTTCTTTTTCCTGCAAAAGATAAATCGGTACAAGGTGAACCACCACAGAAATGAGTAACATCTTTGAAATCCTTTGGATTTAAATTTCTAATGTCACCAACAAAAATTGCATCGGGATAATGTTTTTTTAAGACTTTGATAGCGTCTTTGTTGATTTCAGATATGTAACGTTTTTTGACCTTTACCCTTGCATACTCCGCTGACAACTCTGCTCCGCCAAATCCAGCAAATGCATCAAATAATACAATTCCATTTTTCATATTAGTAAGTTTAAATTTGTTTAAAAAAAATCTAACAAAATTTTTTTCAAAAAAAAAATTAGGTAGAAAAAAATTGTAACTTACTTATAACTAATTGAATATCAATTGTTTATGAATTGATATTTTATTTTGGCCCAAGTGTACGTTTGATATTTTTTAAATTTTTGACTTAGTACATCTAAAAATGGTAAAAATATACCAGGTACCGATGTATTTGATTTACCATATGACTGCACAAGTGAACCTTTTCTATATTGTATATTAATATGTCTACCATTTAATGATCCCCTCAAGTAAATGTATAAAAGTCCATTATTAAATTGTTTGGACATACAATTTTTCATAAAGATTCCTTCGTTGATAAAGTCTTCTTCTGTAATTAATATTTTAACTTTTAATATTTCACTATTAATTTCTATGTCTTTTTCTATGTCTTCAATAAACTCTTGTGTATGAATGTATTTTACTTTATAACCTCTTCGATAATATTGTTTTAAATTATTTAATCTCTCCATAAATCCAATAAATTGATTATCATTTTTTGGTGTTAATGAAATTTGAATACCTTTTGATTCTAAATCTTTTCTCAATTTCAATAGTTTATTTATGCTTATAAACAAACAATCTAAATTAGTAGCAGTGGAATTCCAATTATTAATTAATTTAATAAAACTATTTTTTTCTACATCGTTTTTAAGTGTAATTGGTTTTATACTTAATCTTTTTGTGTCTGAACAATGTGTTTGCCAATTTATTTTTTTCAAACAATCTAAATAATTATCACCAAAAAGTTTACAAAGATAATTTAGTAATAGGATGTTTATTGGAAGATTTGAGATGTTCAATTCTTTAATTAGATATTTTGATTTAATACCTAATGAATCTAATGCGGCGGGTAAAAATTTATTATCATTTTGTTTCAGATATTTTTTTGATGGGTATAAATCAATTATATCATAATATACATTATCGTGCCCTTTTATATCTTTTTTACTTAAATGAAAATCAACAATTATATCATATAACTCATTAACCGATGGTTTTTCTTTATATGATTTATTTACGTAGAATTCTGAATTAAGATATGGTTTTAGATTATTACTTACAATTAAACTTATTTCATTTATGGCTCTTTCGTATTTGACCCCCCAATAGTTTAATCTTTTTTCACCTCTATATAAACCATTTTCAATCAAATCATTTAACAAACTAAAATTATTTTTTTTCATTTTGTATGATGATTTGTATACATTCTCATCAGTTAAATTATCATTTAAGATTCTATAGGTGACGGTTATATCTCCATTGAATAAACAAATATTCAAAGCATGTTCAAACCTTACATTCTTTCTTGAACCGTATCTACTAAACTCTAAATCAAATGTTCCTGTGTAAATTAAAAATTTATCGTCACCAAAAAGTTTTAAATCACAAACAGATGTCGCAGGACTTTTTCTATCTTTTTTTACTTGATTATGTTTAAATAATAAATCCACATATAAAATATATATGGATTATTTTTCAAAGTGTATGGTATTTTATTTAAAAGAAGTTTTCAATATCTAATCCGAATAATCTAGTTGGTTCTTCTTTTTTCACTTCTACGCCATTTATTTTCAATGGTACTTTTAATTTTTCTGACGCATGTAATAAACCGAGTCTAGCGTATTTTTTTACTTTTGGTGATAGGTCATTTATGATTACATGTTCGATGTCTGCTGGCGGTTTTCTGTTACAAAAATGTCTCGCTTGTATTAACATACCATCTTGACAATTAAATTCACATGTCACTCTATCGGTAGAGTCTTTTGTTCTTACAGATATAATAATAGATTTCTCTTTATCAGCATAAGTGGCAACACAGTGATGCATAAATGAACCCTCTTCTATATAATCTTCTTCTCTTTTTAAAATAACAGGATAAAATGAAATACCCATATCTTCAGCAAATGTTGGTTCTGTTTCACTACCCAAATTTATTTTAAGTGGTAGTGGTCTTTCAACATCCTCAGACATTTTTTCATTAAATTTATATTCAATAACCCAACCCTTTTTAATTGCTGTAACCATTTTAGATAGTTCACGATGTTCATCATGGAATTCTTTTGGTGTTCTGGCTTTCATATATAAATCAGGGTCATAATCTCTAATCTTTTCTATCATATTTAAATGGTCTTCTAAAAGTTGTATAAATCTCTCATCAAATATATTATCAAGTGGTCTGTCTTGTGGTGAATTAAATAATTTCACCATATTTTCTTTTTCTTTATCTATCAATAGATATGGTTTCTGTTTGTAATTTAATAAAACTGATTTTGTATTGGCAGGATCAAAGGTACTTTGTTTTCTAACAGAGTTCTCAAAAACATTTGGGTGAATATTACCAAGATATTTTGAAAAGTCGTTACCGAAAATTTTACAAACTTTATAGAATCCGATTATATCTAAATTAGGATACTCATGTAGGATTTTGATTGTTGATTTGGATTTAATTCCCAACATATCGAGAATAGAAGATATAAGTTTTCTATCATTCTTTTTTAGGTATTTTTCTGTTGGATAAAACTTAGTTATCCAAAATTCAAAATCACCATTCGGAATCTTTATTTTTTTTAAATTGATAAAGACTTTACATAAATCTGTTTTAAATTGTTGTGGTTTTGAGGAATATGAAATACAACCCATTTCAATTCCCAAAGATTCTTGTACTGCGGACGTAAATTTCAAATTATCAAAAACACTTTCCATTTCTTTTTTTATTCTACTATTTGAACTTAAAAAAACATGAACATTAAAAATAGATTTACCGGCTAATAATTTTTCAACTTCGAAAAAACTATTTGTTTTAAAAACTTTTGTAAGTGATTTACCTCTTTTCAATATGGTTGAGGTTGTTATGTTACCGGTTTTTAAATTTATAGTAATTGCACTCACATCGTACCACTTTTTAAAGTAGATACAATTGAATCCCCTTGATTTAGTGTAGTGTAAAAGTTTGATAGTTATTTTATCACCGTTTCTTCTGATAGACCTTTCCAAAGTGTTTACCATTATAGAAGAGAACGACCTACCATAATGTCTTTTTATTTGTGTATCTGAAGTGGTTTCATAACTACCTCCTTCTTTATTTTTAAGAACATACTCAAAAGTGAATTTTTCTTGTACATCATCGTTATTAGTAAAAAAATGTACCTTTTTTTTCTTTTTTGTGGGGAATGAAAATATCTTACCAATCTTTTCGGTTTTATTGGTTATGAGACTGTAATCTTTGAATGGGGTTATTGTTGCATATGTGAACTTCTGTTCTATTATATCTTCCATTTTAGTAAGTTTTGTTTATCAAAAATAATGAAAAAACTTATTATATATCTATTTATATAAAAAAATATATTATGGCTAAAGGAAAGGGCACCGGTGAATCAAGAAAGATTACTTTTGGTAAAAAAAGTGGTAAAGGTAAGGCTAGAAAAAAATTCGGACCAAAAGACCAAAAACCAAAAAAGTATAGGGGTCAAGGTAGGTCTTAAGTCCTACCCCCCTTGTAATATTCCAATTAAATAATAAGAAATTTTATAACCCGTGAAGGCCCCTAAAGCTGAGGGTATTGGAAATACTATTAGTTTACCTAAATCAGTTACGTATTTTGGTCTATTGACAATCTTACCCATAAAAAAATAATAGGTTAGATAACCAATTAATACCGCGATATCGGTTCTAGTTGCAATAAAAACAACAAGTGTTGCACCTATAAATCCAAATGTGAAATTGTCACTTATACCCTCCCAAATTTCAAACCAAGAGGCATCTTTCCATTCTTTATATATTTTCTGTGTCCGTTTTCTCATTTAATTTGATAAAGGTGCTTTTATTTTTGGGTGTGATTGATAGTTTATTAATTCAAAACAATCGGGTCTATATGATAGTATCTTTTCACTCAATGTTTTCTCACCCAAATGTTCTTTTACTTTTTCGTGCATATACCAATTTCTTTCGGTTATGGTTACCGATGGTAAATCATAAGGTCTTCTATACATTTGTTCTTTTGCCTGTTCGATATGATTTTTATACAAATGTACATCTCCCAAATTACCAATCAATTCATCAGGTATCATATTTACTTCCTTTGCAATAATCTCCAATAGTAATCCATAAGAAGCAATGTTAAATGGTAATCCTAAAAATGTATCCACACTTCTCTGATTCCACATTAAAGAAAGATATCTTTTTCCATCTTGCTCTCTTGTGTAAACTTGAAATCCGTAATGGCAAGGTGGTAGAACCATTTGGTCTAACTCACCTACATTCCAAGCCGAAACCATTAATCTTCTACTATCAGGATTTGTTTTGAGTTCGTTGATTAGGTTTAGGATTTGGTCTATGACTACCTTACCTAATAAAGTATGATTACCATTATTTTCCACCTTAAGTGTTTTACTCATTTCCCAATCTCTCCATTGTTTACCATAGATTGGTCCTAATTCACCCCACTTCTTAGCAAACTCATCATCTGTTTTGATTTTCTTAATGAATTGTTCTTTTGTAAATTGTTCACCTGGATTAAGTGAAGTCTTGGAAGCGTAGTTCTTATATGCATCGCCATCCCAAATATGACAATCGTAATCTAATAAGAATTTGATGTTAGTATCACCTCTTAAAAACCACAGCAATTCAGTTACCATAGTTTTCCAAGCCATTTTTTTAGTAGTAAGTAAAGGGAATCCTCCACTCATTTTGTGACGGATTTGTCTACCGAATACTGAGAGTGTTCCAGTACCTGTCCTATCTTTTTTTTCAACACCGTTATCTAAAATGTCTCTGAGTAGTTGTTGATATTGTCTTTCTATATTATTCATATTATTTTTCCTTTTATCTGTTGTATTAATAAATCTGCGATATTTTTTTGTCCGTTTTCACTAAAGTGAATATCATTTATATATCCACCAGTTTCACTTTTTACCGTCTCAATCCCATCGAAATATAAAACATTAAATTCGTCGATTGGTTTAAAGGGACTCCAAAATAAACATTTTATTGGTTTCATGACATGTTCAATCATAATCATCCACCAATTAATTTCATTTATATATAGTTTGTGGTTTCTATTTATAACAATTTCTTTAATTGTTTCAAAAGAGTAATTTGTATCTTTAAATTTTACTTTGTTCTCATCAACCGAATCCATCAATATTGTTCTCCAATTATCATCTTTTGTGGGTATTCTGAATCTGTTAATTCCTGACCAACCAAAAATTAATATATCATTATCTCCAATATCTATAACATTTTTACAAAATGATTCAAATATCGTATAGTTATCGGTTCCACCAACCCCTAAATTTTTAACTTCCATATCTAATGTTTCACCAATAAAGTCCGCGTATACTTTTGGTTGTCTATTTTTCCATTTTATATATTCATTAGACCAACTATAATTTGGGTTATATGGTTCAGTAAAACTGTCCCCAAAAGTCCATACACAACTCATAATATTTTTCTGTTTACACTTTCATTACCCACAAATATTTTTTTTATCATTTCTTCAGAAAATAAATAATGACTTTCTTCACACCAATGACCGTCACTAATTTTTCCTTTTGTTTCTCCGGTTATTGTTTTATATCCAAAGGCATAATGAATACTATCACAGGATTTGAAGGTCGGGTACCAACTCCAATGTATTGTTTTGATTTTTTTTAATGATAAATTTATGAGTTTAATCCAATTACAAACTTCTGACATATAAAATTCATGTTCTCTGTTTACCATCACCTCTGTGATTGTTTTGTTAGATAAAAATTCAAAACTATCTAAAGGTTTGTGTGAAAAAAAACCATCACTATTTTTCATATCTGAATTGAAAAACCCCCATTCGTTATCTTTGTTAACTAATCTAAACCTTTCTTGACCAGTCCAACCAAAAATCACAACATCACCTTCTTTTATTTCCTCACATACTTTACAAAACTCTTCGAAAATATAAGAGTTATCACATCCTCCCATACCTTTATTGACAAGTTTCATATTTAATTTCTCGGCAACAATTTCACCAAATACCTTTGGTACATAACCCTTCCATTCAACATACTTATGTCTCCAATGTCTTTTGTCATCACTATAAGGTTTTAAAAAATCGGTAAATGAATCACCGAATGTCCAAAGGGTACTCATCTTTTATAATAAGCGTTTCTTTGTATTTGAATTCCTGCAAAAAATATTAACCACCTAAATGAAAACCCAATGGCTGGTGTCGTGATGCCGGTTTCGAAGAAAACGTCGTCTCTATAAAAAAATACTATTGTTGGTATAATAAACCAATGATATTTCTTTTTGTAAACAAAGTAATCTATAAGGTATTTTGGTTCTTTATTCGTCATAATTTCCGATGTTAGATCCATTTTCTTTTAATTTTTTAAGACTTTTGTAAATGAAGTAAGTTTCTTGTACTGAAAATATATTTTGTGAATGAGAATATTCCATCGCCTTCTCAATAATCAAAAGAGCACTTGATTTATCCATTCCTTTTACAAAGGATTCAAACTCCTCCTCATTCTGGAATTCTATAAGACCACCAAAAATATTATCCATATTTGAAATATACTATTTTATTTTGAATATACCAAATAATTATAGATATGGAAGTTATTGTTGGAAATCAAAGATTTAATGGTGAATATCTAACTCAACCTGAGGATATACAAAGGGGAATGATGGATAGAAAAGAACTAAATGGTTGTATGGTATTCAAAATGGGTATGGGTCATCATTCATTTTGGATGAAAAATTGTTTAATACCTTTAGACATTGTCTTTGTAAATAAGAACACAATTTCTAAAATCCATCACGATTGTCCTCCTGCTGACCCACATTCAATGAACCCACCAAGATATACAGGAATAGGTGACCATGTAATTGAATTCCCTGGTGGTACCTGTAAAGATATGAAGGTAGGGGATAGGATTAACCTATATCTTGGGACACCCCGAAATCCTGTGAAATAAAATCATAAGTAACCTTAGATTTAACTTTTTCAAACACCCAAAAATAAGAATGATACTTTCTAGCGTGATGTTGTTTAGTCCATTTGGTTCCGTTGAAAGCGTTAACCCTAACATTTGATGTAAGAACAAACATATCCCTTGGATAAAATCCAAGTTTATAGGCTATATTCATAACCATTACATGACTGAAATAATTTTTACCTCCCGATACTGTATCCTGACATTTCATAACAAGAAATCCTCCTTTATCAAGTATTCGATATAATTCTTTCAGAGTGTTATAGTAATTCGATTTCAATTCTTCATAAGTACCATATCCCTCAAATCTTTTAGCAATAATAGAACTACCCTCTTTATTGTTTCTATGACCCATACCACTTCCAACAATAACGAATGGAGGATCGTACATAATACTTTTCATTGAGTTATCTTCAAATGGTAAGTCTTCAGAACTGGCTTCCAACACTGTTTCATTTACTGGATATAAGTCACTTTTATGTTTAGGACTTGGAAGGTCTTTCCAAAAATTCCCTTTTGAGTATGTACAGTCTAAATCGAATTGTTCTATTTCATAAAGTTCCATTATATTTTTGATAGCCTCGAAGTTTGAGGTATAGACACTTTTTACCATTTTGAAATCCTTTTCCATTGATTTTTACGTTTTAATTTCTTATATTTTAAGTAAAGTATAGACAAAAAAAATTAATAAACCAAACTATTTATAATTAAAACAGAACACTATGGGATGCGGATGTAAAAAGAAACAACAGACAACTACACAAACACAGACTCCTCCTCCACCGACTATTAATGTTAGTCTGGCCGAGAGTACTAGTCATAATTTGACACAATCACAAGAAAATTTAGTGAACCAAATTGTTGAAAAATTGAGACAAGTTGGTGAAAAATCCGAATAGATAACGGGTAATATTTTTTTACCCGTTATTATTTTTTCAAAATAATATATAAAAATATATATACTAATATGAAATCAGAAACAAAATTAACAAGTGTAAACATCTTAGATGACGTTTATAAAAAGTTTAAGATTAAATCAATTGAGAGTTCAATAAACCTACAAAAGTTAGTTAATAGGTCTTTAGATTTATACAATAAAGATGAAAAGTTTAGAGATGTGATTGATAATCATAATGGTTTGGCGTCAAGTGGTTCAAAATTTTAATGAAAAAGAAAATTTTATTATTATCTGATGACTTGAGAATGACATCAGGTATTTCTACTATGTCTAAAGAATTTGTACTTGGAACAATTCATAAGTACAATTGGGTTCAATTGGGTGCGGCAATTAAACATCCTGAATTAGGTAAAATTGTAGATATCAGTGAAGATGCTCAAAAAAAAACCAACGTATCAGACGCAGATTTAAAAATATATCCTGCGAATGGTTATGGTGATATTGGTGCGTTACGTAAATTAATATTAGAGGAAAAGCCTGATGCAATTTTACATTTTACTGATCCTCATTATTGGCAGTGGTTATACGATAATGAAAGTGAAATAAGACAACACGTTCCAATATTATATTATCACGTTTGGGATAATTTACCTGACCCAATTTACAATAGAGATTATTATGAAAGTTGTGATTGGATTGGTTGTATATCAAAACAAACTTATGGAATAGTTAACAGAGTTGGTTCTTTGACAACACACAGTACTTATAATCCTTTAAATAGAAATCAAGTATCATATGTTCCTCACGGTGTGAATGAAAACACATTTAAACCATTGGAAGGGGTAGATGAAGATACACTAAGTTTGATTCACGGCAATAAAAAATATGAGTTTGTTTTATTCTATAACAATAGAAACATAAGAAGAAAACAAACATCAGATGTGATATATTCCTATAAAATGTTTTGTGACATGTTACCTAAAGAGGAGTCAGAAAAATGTTTATTGTTTATGCACACATCATCCGTGGATTCCAACGGAACAGATTTACCTGCAGTTATTGATGTACTATGTGAAGAATATGATGTGAAGATAACAGATAAAAAGTTTGATCAAGAAAAATTAAATCAAATATATAATTCCGTGGATTGTACAATCAACATTGCAAGTAACGAAGGATTTGGTTTAACTACATTAGAAAGTTTAATGTCGGGAACACCAATTATTGTCAATGTTACCGGTGGATTACAGGATCAATGTGGTTTTAATTTCACAGAGGATGATTTTATTTCATTAGGTTCGTTGCATAATAAGAGTGAGAGGTCACAAACAAAACATGGTGAGTGGGTGGTTCCTGTGTGGTCATCATCCAATACATTAAACGGTTCACCAGCAACACCATATATTTTTGATGATAAGATTAATAATCAAGATGTTGCGGAATCTATTTTTAAAATGTATAAGAAAGGTAAAGAAGAAAGAAATAGAATTGGTTTACTTGGTAGGGAGTTCTCAATAGAAAACTTCTCGAGTAAAGTAATGTCAGATAAATTAATTGAGGGTATTGAAATGACTCTTGAAAATTGGAAACCGAAAAAGAGATTTAATTTATATAAAATTGTATGAGTAAACCCACATTATTATTTAGAGGACCGGTAGAAACAAGAAGTGGATACGGTGCACACGCGAGAGATTTACTCCATTCATTATATGAAATGGATTTATTTGATATAAAAGTTGATAGTTGTGCTTGGGGTCACACACCAAGAACTGCTTTAGAAATTGGAAATAAATTTCATAATTGGATAAGAAAAACAATTGTAAAAAACATTTCACAGGTGCCGGATTTATATGTACAAGTTACCGTACCAAATGAATTTCAAAGACTTGGTAAATTTAATATAGGAATCACCGCGGGTATTGAAACCACTGTGGCACCAAAGAATTGGGTGGATGGTTGTAACTTGATGGATTTGGTAATCACAACATCAAAATTTTCTAAAGATGTTCTATTACAAACCGTTTACAATGAGACGGAAAAGTTAACAGGAAAATTAGTTGGTCAACATAGAATAACAAAACCAATCGAAGTTCTATTCGAGGGTGTCGATACAAAGGTGTTTAACAATCAAGGGAATGAATTTGATTTGAATATTAAAGAAGATTTTGTATACCTATTTGTTGGTCATTGGTTAAAAGGTAATTTAGGTCAAGATAGAAAAGATGTTGGTATGTTGATTAGATGTTTTATGGAGTCTTTTAATGGACAAGAAAACAAACCAGGATTAATTCTAAAAACATCTCACGCAACATTTTCAGTAAAAGAAAGAGAGGTATTAAGAAAAAAAATACAAGATATATGTTCAGGATTTAGTGATCCACCGTCAATATATCTTTTGTTTGGTGAATTGACAGAAGATGAGATGAACTCACTCTATAATCACCCGAAAGTAAAATCAATGGTTTCAATTACTAAGGGTGAGGGATTTGGTAGACCTTTATTAGAATTTTCTATGACCGGTAAACCAATTATTGCTTCAAATTGGTCGGGACATAAAGATTTCTTACCAATGGACAAAGCAATTATGATTGGTGGTAAATTAGTTGAGGTTGATGATAGTGTTGTTGATGATTTTATTATCAAAGGTTCAAAATGGTTCAAGGCCAACTATAATGAATTTATTGAAGTATTAAGAGTAGTGATGAAGGATTATGATAATTTCAAAAATAATTCAGAAGAACTCAGAAAAATAAATTCGGAAAACCTTAGTTTATCAAAAATGACTGATAAATTTAAACAAATCATAACACCACATATTAATAATCAACCTAAGGAACATAAATTGGTTTTACCCAAATTAACAAAAGTAAAATAATGAGTTTTAAATTATTAAGAGGAGAAGAAACTCCAACATTAACGTTATCTCCAACTTTTTATCAACCGAGAAGATTAAATAATGTCGAGTTTTGTTTTCAGTTTGGTGATTGTGAACCCGTAAGTTTTGGTACTGGACCAAATGATTTACACATACACATAACCCCAACTGAAAATGGTATTATAACTTTTACAGATAATGATGGAAAAACATTTAAAATTTTTGCGAGAGAGATACAATGAAAATAAGTTTTGCTATTACAGTATGTAATGAATTAACAGAGATTAAAACCCTATTACCATTCATTCTTGATAATAAAAGAGAATGTGATGAGGTAGTGGTTTTATATGATGAAAAAAACGGAAACGAAGATGTGATATCGTTTCTGAATGATTTTGATAATGGTTCATCAGTAAAAATCCATAGTGATTTATTTGATGATGATTTTGCATCATGGAAAAATAAATTAAATTCTTATTGTAATGGTGATTATATTTTTCAATTAGACGCAGATGAAATTATTAGTGAACATTTAATAAAAAACTTAAGTGATATCATTTCACTAAACACTGAAGTAGATTTATTTTATGTTCCGAGAAAAAATATCGTCAACGGAATCACGGAAGAACACATAAAAAAATGGAGATGGAGGGTAAACGAAAGTGGTTGGGTTAATTTTCCAGACTATCAAGGTAGAATATATAAGAAAGGTCTTCATTGGTATGGTAAGGTACACGAAAGAATTACTAGCGGTAGGATTTATTCGTTACTTCCACCTGAAGATGAAAAATTTTTTATTACACATATTAAAACAATAAATAAACAAGAAAAACAAAACAACTATTATAGTTCTTTATGAAAATATTAATTACTGGAGTTGCGGGACTTTTAGGTTCAAGGTTGGCGGATTATATAATTGAAAATTATCCAGAAGTAAAGGTTGTGGGGATGGATGATTTAAGTGGTGGTTATAAGGAAAACGTACACCCAAAAGTAGAATTTTGGCAAATGAATTTGGTTACCCACCCAATTGAGAATTGTTTTGAGGTTCATAAATTTGATTATGTATATCACTTCGCAGCTTACGCCGCGGAGGGGTTAAGTCCGTTTATAAGAAGTTATAATTATCAAAATAACTTAGTTTCAACATCGAGAATAGTAAATGAGTGTATTAAAAATGATGTAAAAAGATTAGTATTCACCTCAACTATGGCCGTTTATGGTCACGGTAGTGGAGAAATCTTTGATGAGGCCCAAATACCAAACCCTATTGATCCTTATGGTATTGCCAAATACGCTTGTGAAATGGATATCAAAGTTGCGGGTGAACAACATGGATTGGACTGGTGTATCATTCGTCCACATAATGTTTATGGTATTAAACAAAACATATGGGACAAGTACAGAAATGTTTTGGGTATTTGGATGTATCAACACATGTGTGGTGAAGCAATGACAATATTTGGTGATGGGGAACAAAAAAGAGCGTTCAGTTATATTGACGATTGTTTAGAGGGTATTTGGAAAGCATCACAAGAACCCGTATGTTCAAAAGAAATAATCAACTTAGGTGGTACTAAACATTTTACAATTAACGAAGCCAATAATATACTACGTGAAGTAATTCGTGACGGTGAAACAGTGTACAAAGAACAAAGACATGAAGTAAAAACCGCAATACCAACTTGGTCAAAGTCTGTCAGACTCTTGGGTTATGAGGATAAAACATCGTTATATGACGGACTTAAGGTGATGTGGGAATGGGTACAGAAACAACCAAAAAGAGATAGATTCGTGTGGGGCAAATACGAACTTGATAAGGGAATATATAGTTTTTGGAAATAATATGAGTGAAATAGAATTTATTATACCGACATATCAAAGAACAGATCATTTAATGTGTATTATGTGTTCAATAAAATCACAAACATCAAGTAGATGGAAAATACATGTGATTGCTGATTGCCCTCCTGAAGGTACATTAGATAAAGTAATTGATTATTTTAAAGGTGATAATAGAATTAAATTTACAATATTACCTCAAAGGTATAATGATTGGGGGCACACCCCAAGGAATTATGGATTAGATGAAGCAACTGAAGATTGGGTTGTTATGACAGGTGAAGACAATTATTATGCGCCGACCTTTGTTGAAGAAATGTTGTTACAAGCAACACCAAACGTACATTTTGTTTATTGTAATATGATTCATAATTGGTTACGTTCGGACTACATTGCAATGTCTTGTGAACCGAAATGGGGTAAAATTGACATGGGTAATTTTATATGCAGAAGAGAATATGCTAAAGAAATTAAATTAGATGTTACTATGATACAAGCCGATGGTAAATTTGTTGATGAATACATTAGAAAGTACCCAACAAAAACCGCCAAAAAAGTAGATAAGTTTTTATACGTTCACAATTAAATATATGAATAAATTAATATTATCAACAGGTTCAGATTTTAATTACTTAAATAGAATAGTACCTTATTTAAATTCTATTAGTCAAAATTCAAACTTTGATAAAAATATTTTAATTTTTGTTGAGGATAATCAACATATTAATAATGGTTTAAATAGACTAGAAATAAATAAAATTAACATAAAAGACATTCAGTGTTTGAATTCTAATAAATGTATACAACATGGTGATTTTTTAAATTCAATTGAGTTTGATAAATCGACAGATGAATCAGACGTGATTTTTTTTACCGACGGTGACATAATACTACAAAGAGGTCTAACAGAGGATGAGATTAATTTCTATAAAAATTTTAAAGATGGTGACGTATCAGTTGGATACAACTCATCTCCAACCGATACTTTATTTGATGAATCAAACAGGTTAGGTAGAACAGGATTTATTTCCTCTGAAATTAGAACAGATGGTTGGGATAAGATTAAAATTTATAATACCGGTGTTCTTTGTATGAATAAGAAAACTTGGAGAGAATTATTGAAAAGATATGTTAGATTATTTTCACAAATAGATAAAATGTTTTATCACTACGCAAAACAACAGTGGTTAATATCGTATATTATCGGCACAGATACAAATTTTAATGTTATTGAGATGCCATATGAAATACATAATCATAGACATTATCCAAGTCCTCAAGGTACACACCAAGATAAAGACGGGATGGTTTATTTTAACGATAAAAAAGTTTTATTTAAACACAAATGGTAGAATTATTTAGAAAAATAATTGAACTTTAATATGTATGATTATTTAATAGTTGGTTCAGGATTTTTTGGTTCAATATGTGCATATGAACTAACCAAATCGGGAAAGAAAGTTTTGGTTATTGATTCTCGTAATCATATCGGAGGTAATTGTTACACAGAAAACAGAGACGGTATAAACCTACAAGTATATGGTGCACACATCTTCCATACATCAAACAAAGAAGTGTGGGATTGGATCAATCAATTTGCTGAGTTCAATACTTACCGACATCATGTTTTGGCAAAATATGATGAAGAAATATATTCTTTACCATTTAGTATGTTCACCTTCAATAAATTGTGGGGAGTGAATTATCCACAAGAGGCTCAAGAGATTATCAAAGAACAATCATCCAAGATTGATGAACCGACAAACTTAGAAGAACAATCAATAAAACTAGTCGGTAAAGATGTATATGAAAAACTCATCAAAGGTTATACTCACAAACAATGGATGAAAGACCCAAAAGAATTACCAAAGGAAATCATTAAGAGATTACCAGTTCGTTTCATATGGGATAACAATTACTTTTTTGACAAGTATCAAGGAATACCAATTGGTGGATATACACAAATATTTGAGAGGTTGTTAGAAGGTATTGATGTTCAACTGAACACAGATTACTTTAACAGTAATTTACCTCCTCATAATAAACTAATCTTCACTGGTCCGATTGATAAATTCTTTGGTTACAAGTATGGTAAGTTAGAATACAAGACGGTTAGATTTGAACATAAACATTTAAATCAATCAAACTATCAAGGTGTTCCTGTAATGAATTATACAAATTATAATATTCCATATACAAGAATAATCGAACATAAACACTTTGAGGGTGTTGATACGAATACAACATGGATTACTCACGAATATCCAACAGAATATGTTGCAGATGTTACTGATCCATACTATCCCGTTAATGATATGGAAAATAATAAAATGTTTTCCAAATATAAAGAAGAGGCCGAGAAAGTAAAGGAATGTGTATTATTTGGTGGTCGTTTGGGCGAATACAAATACTACGATATGCATCAAGTTGTTGAATCAGCACTTAAATTTGTAAAAGAAAAATTATAAAATGGATATAACATTTGTATTGGCGGTATACAATAAATTAGACTTAACTAAATCATGTTATGATAGAGTTCGAAACTTATATCCCGAAGTACCGTTGGTAATAAGTAGTGGTGGTTCTACCGATGGTACTAAAGAGTGGTTAGAAGAAATATCAAATACCGATGATTATATAACAATATTTCACGACGACCAAAGACTTACTTTTTCAGACACATATAATACAGGTATTAAATTAGTTGACACCGAAAAACTAGTTTTAATACACAATGATATGATTATTGGTGAAGGTTTTTTAGAATCAATAGAAAGACTCTCAACACCTGATACATTGTTATCATACACAACTATTGAGCCCCCAATATTCAGAGGACATCAAAGACCCGGTAAAGTTATATTAGACTTTGGAAGTGGTTTTGATAATTTTGACTATGACGGATTTAATCGTTATGTTTCTGAAAATAATAAAATCGACCACGTATACGATGGTGCGGTTTTCTTTATGTCAGGTTACAAGGAAATGTTTGTTGACGTTGGGGGTTTTGATGGTTTTAGTTTTGTACCTGCATTTTGTGAAGACGACGATTTTTTAATTCGTACCAAACTAAAAGGGTATAAACTTAAAACATGTACTTCTGCAATAACATATCATTTTGTTTCTCAGACATCAAGATTTAGTGAAGAATATAAAAATGACAGACATAGAATTGAAGTTTCTTCGAATAGAAATTTCGTTAGAAAATGGGGAATACCAATTAATGCATTCAATGAATTAAGATACTGGGAGGACGAAATTTTTTCTTTTAAATCATTTACAATTGGTTTAATAACAAGAAATAAAAATCGTCTATTTGAGGTTGAGCCTTTTTTTGATAAAATAGATTTGGGGGATATTCCATTTGATTATGTGGAAAATGAACAAAAAAATACAAGATATGATTTAAGAAGTAAATTTACTCTTACAGATACGGTAGATGTTATTATAATAGAAGTAGAACCTTTTACAAATGAAGACATAATAAATCTTCAGAAGCTTAGACTTTCTATTCCCTATTATGAACCTGGTGAATATCATATCGGAAACATGTTAATAGAAATAAAAAAGGGACTCAATTGAATCCCTTTTCTTTTTATTTATTTTTTAATTCGTCTATTTGTTTTTGTTGTTCTTTAACACATTCGATAAGAAGTGCAACTAACCTTTCGTATTTAACAGCTTTGAATCCGTTTTCTCTTGTTGTAACAATTTCAGGTAAGATTGATTCAATCTCTTGTGCAATAACCCCGATATCATGTCCTTCATTCTCATGTATTCCTTCCATTGGAATCCAATCATATTCATAACCACCAATTTGATTTAATTTTTCTAAAGGATTAGAAATTGGTGTTACATTTTCTTTAAGTCTTGAGTCGGAACCATAGAACGCGATTACATCATTTGTTGCTCTGATTAAACCTGTCGTTGATGGTGCTGCGGTGCCAACACCTAAAGCGTTGAATTGAACATTCGAGTTGGTCGCCACAGCTTGTCCAATTGAAATTGTTACTGCCCCTGTTGCAGCACTTACACTAATACCCGTTCCTGCAACCGCCGATGTCACACCTGCGTTATTTAATGTTACCGATGACCCTAATGCAACTGATCCTCCACCACTCATACCTGTACCAGCCGTAACTGTTAAAGATGAGTTAGCTAATTTACTGTTTGTTACAGATGCATCAACTAATTGAGAAGCGTTGATGGTTTTATTTGTTAAAGTTTGTGATGTGGTTCTTAAAACAATATCATCCTCAGAACCTAAAGGACCCGCAATCCACTTATCATTTGTTGTATCCCAAAGGAAAGAACCCGATGTTAAAGTTGATGCTGTAGCATCTCTTACAACTAAACCGGCATTTGTTGCTCCAGAACCATTCAATTGAATGATATTATCTGCGATATTAACAGTTGTTGAGTTTACAGTGGTTTGTGTACCTGAAACCACTAGATTACCACCAATTGTTACCGTCGTACCGTCATCTGTAATTGAAGAGTTACCTACAGTTGTTGATGAAGTAAATTTAACTATTGTGTTATTAGTTCCAGATGTTGTAATTGATGTACCAGAACTTCCTGATGTTCCACTACTTCCACTAGAACCTGAACTACCCGAGCTTCCTGAAGAACCACTTGAACCTGAACTACCTGATGTTCCACTACTTCCACTTGAACCAGATGTTCCACTACTTCCACTAGAACCTGAACTACCCGAGCTTCCTGAAGAACCACTAGAACCTGAACTACCTGATGTTCCACTACTTCCACTAGAACCTGAACTACCTGATGTTCCACTACTTCCACTAGAACCTGAACTACCTGATGTTCCACTACTTCCACTAGAACCTGAACTTCCTGATGTTCCACTACTTCCTGAAGAACCACTAGAACCTGATGTTCCTGAAGAACCACTAGAACCTGAAGAACCACTAGAACCTGATGTCCCGCTACTTCCTGAAGATCCAGATGTACCTGAAGAACCACTACTTCCTGAACTACCTGAACTACCTGAACTACCTGAAGTACCAGATGAACCGCTAGAACCACTTGAACCCGATGTTCCACTACTTCCTGAACTACCTGAAGTACCAGATGAACCTGATGAACCTGAACTTCCAGAACTTCCCGAACTACCTGAAGTACCAGATGAACCGGAACTACCTGAAGTGCCAGATGAACCGGAAGACCCAGATGTTCCACTCGTTCCAGATGTACCAGCGGCACTTAACCATGTGTTTCCATTATATCTATAAATGTTAGTATCTGTTGTATTATAAAATAATTGACCAGTAATAGATCCCAAAGCCTCACCCGTTGTAGATGCGGTCGGAATTACCATTGATCCCGTTACTCTAAGTGAACCTGTAAATTGATGTACATCCGCTTGATCATTACCAAATGCGGTAGAACCACTTGCGAATTGAACGGTCATATTAGTTACTGATGAACTAACAATATATTGTTGTGCTGTTAAGTTTCCTAAAACAGTTAAATTATTACTTATTGTTTGACTTCCTGTTAAAGATAATGTCGTACCATCAAATCTTAAATTAGACTCAACTGTTGCGTTTGGTGATGAACCATTTAATGTAATTATACCATTATCGGTTTCGCCAACCATAGTAACCGTACCTGAACTACCACTGGAACCTGACGATCCTGAAGTACCTGAAGTTCCTGAAGAACCAGATGAGCCCGATGAGCCACTAGAACCTGATGTACCAGAAGAACCTGAAGAACCTGAACTTCCTGATGAACCAGATGAACCCGAAGTACCAGATGTTCCTGATGTACCTGAAGTTCCTGAACTTCCACTTGACCCACTAGAACCTGATGTACCAGATGAGCCCGATGAGCCACTAGAACCTGATGTACCAGAAGAACCTGAAGTTCCAGATGAACCACTTGAACCTGAACTACCTGATGAACCCGAACTTCCTGAAGTACCACTTGTTCCCGATGTTGCCGCGGTATATGATGTTCCGTTTATAAATAAACTACCAGTAACGGCCAAAGATCCATCGATTTGTTGGTCACCAACAAAATCATTACTGCCGGTAATTGCGAATTCTAATGAATCCTTACCGTCTAATAGTTGTGAATTTAACGCTACTGAAGCGGTTTGTGCGTAAGATGAACTTATAGCGTTTGAGGTGGTACCACTGATTGTCGCGTTAATCGTACCTAATACTGTAAGGTCACCCTGAATGTGACCTGAACCTGAAACTGATAATGATCCGGTTATGTGTGGTTCAAATACTTTCATTTAGATAAATTATTTTATATCTTATAAATACTTGGTATTCGTATTCAAGTATTAAATATTTGAAACTTTAGAATAATTTTTCTATTTTACCAATAACTTCCTCGGGTGTAATCTCTTTTGAACACTCAAATTGTCTATCCGTGTTCTCGTGTATTGGGCACCAATTCCAATTACCAGCATCGAATTTATGTGTCTGCCAACAACTATTACAGACATTTTTGTTGATTATCCTATTGATATTTTCAAATGGTTCTAAATACACATCAGTAAATCCAGATATTAAAACCACTGGTATACCGGAAGACCAAGCTAGCCAACTCAAACCACTACTAATCCCTATAAAAAAATGTGATTCCTGTAGAACTTTCAAGACTTCCTTAGTTGAACTTGGTGGTTGTGTCTTTATTCCTTTGGGGTGTTTATTTCCCATATATCCATCCTCTTCTCTTGACAATAATCTCACTTCATATCCCTTAGATTTAATAAAGTCAACAACCTTTTGCCAACCTTCAGGATTATTCCAATACTTACATTGTGCCGTGGAATGAATAGCAATACAAACCCTTTTCTTTTTATGTCCACCTAATTTTGGGACATTTGGTATAATTTCTTTATAATCTAAACCTAATATATCCGACGCAATTTTTTGTAGTGGTTCTTGAAGTGGGTTATATGGATGTCTTTCATAATCAACTTGATTTCCATTATAAAATAAACCAAGTCTATACATACCATATATATTATTAACTTGTGAGCCTGGATTTACAAATTCTATTTCGGGATATTCCTTTTCAAACAACTCATTATGAAAAGTAGAACAAACTACTTTACAGTCTCTTTGTTTCCTAAATTCTTCGACATAAGGAATAAATGCTAAAGTATCACCTAACGATTTACTTTCAAAAGAAATGTAAAACCTATTGTTTTTTGGGTTAAATTCATGGTATCCATTGTAGTCATTATCAATACCTATAATTCTAATCCCCCAATCTATATAATATTTAAAGGAGGGTTTGCACCATTGATTACTACTTAATATTGTTTGGTAAACTACATTCCCATTTTTTTTATTTATAAATTGAACATTGTATTTGTATGGTAAATCATCTAATATTTCAACAAATGGTCCGTCAACAAAGTGGATATTAAACCTTCTATTTGATTGTTTATTTTTCCACTCTAAAATATTTTTTCTTCTAAAATCATATAAATCTTCATTAAGTCGTTGGGTGAATATTTCTATTCCTTGATAAAAAACTCTAACAGTTTCATTTTTTATGTAATCACCTAATAACTCTAAATGATATTCTCCCTTTTTAACGGTATAAAAAAACCTTTTATTACCATAGTTCACTTCACATAAGTAATCCTTATCTGCCGGTTTTTCTGAGAATCCAGATATAAAATGAATATATAAATTATTATTATCTACCGCAAGATATGTTTGAAATATTGCGCCATTCTTTAGAATACCATTTCTATTCCAAGCAGCATATATATTGAGTTCATTATCGTTAGGGATATACTTACTAACAAAAACATTATTTGTAATAGTTTTTAAGGTTTGATAAAAAACCCTTTCTAATTGCCAACCATTTGGTTTATTTTTAAAATATTCCTCCTTTGTGTTAATCTTATTTATTAATGAAAGGGCGATATCGGTTCTAATTGAGAAAATGTATGTTGATGAATATGGTTGTGGTTCATTTGTGGATCCCTTCATATATTCATATACAACAGCATCATGGCTTCTAATGTATTCCATAAAAGACTGACGATATTGTGTCTCATCGGGTAAGTTATCATATTCCAAAAAATGAATATATTTCTTACCTAATTGTTTGGCTAAGTTGAATGCGTTTTTCATAGTTAACCATATCGCATAATCATGATGAAAATCGACTTTATTGAATACCTTATAGTCATTCATTATTGTCCATCTATCACTAACAACTTCATATTCTCTAAAATCTTTTTCTAATAGGATGTCATTGTTACTATCATATATGAAATAATCAACCTGTTTTTGAATCCTTGGTTTCACGGGGTAATGTCCACATAATATTATTGGGACATTGAAAATTTTTAATCTATCAATTAATTTTAGTAAGGTTTTTTCTTTTTCTTCAGTGTCTAACCAACAGTCAACAATAAAAATATCTTCATTAAAAGTGTACGCCATTATCTCTTTGTTATAATAATAATTCCATTTAGGAAGTTTATTGATTCAACATCCACCAAACAACCTGGTTGAGTTCTTTTTGATAAATCAATTAACCAATCTTCTCTTCTACCGTGTACATTTGGCACATCAAAATTCATTAATCCTCTAAAGTTGACATCATCAACTAAAGATTTAAAAACCTCAACACTTGTTGTTGGTTTTAAGTAACCTCCTTCATAATCTTCCCAATACGCCGTTCCACAGTCCTCTATAATGTAAACACCACCCGACTTTAAACTTGTCCATAGATACTGAAAAGAGTACACGACATGTGAATTTAAATGTGAACCATCGTCTAATATCATATCAAATGGTCCGTACTCATTTCTAATTTTAGTTAAAAATTCACCATCAGCCTGTGAACCAATCTCAACTTTAATTCTTTCTTCTTCATATTGTTTACATTCAGGAGTAATGTCAATACCTAAAATATTGGAACGATAAAAATACTCTTTCCATGTCTTTAATGATTTACCCTTTAAGATACCAATCTCTAAAATGTTTAAGTTATCGTACCTGTTGAATGGTAAATATTTTTCGTACTTCACACAGTAATTGTGAATGTCAGAACTCTTGTCTGTTCCATACGATTGTGCTATTTTGTTTAATGTACTCATCTTATAAAATATATCATTTGTAATGCATTATTTGAACCCATAAACATAAGGTAGGAATTAAATCCAAGAATAACCATTCTGTTTATAAGTTTCTGTCTTAGTTCTTCATCATAATTGAAATGTGAGTGGTGATATTCCATAGAGATTGTTTTTACCTTCATCAAGTTTTCATCACTGATTCCTGATAGAGCATAGTGTTCAGCACCCTCGATATCAACCTTTAAAAAATCAATTCTATCAATTATTCCTGTGTCAAATAGATAATCTAATGTGTAAGTTCGTACTTTATATGATTCGGAATTCTCTTGTGTTCCAAATAAATTAGATCCACCTAAATGAACACTTTCATATAAATTCATTTCCCCAACTTGATTACTCATCGCAGCGTTAAATAAAATTGAATTTGGACCCGCATTTAATGAAAGTAGTTTGAAGTATCTTTTATCGGGTTCAAAAGAAATAACTTTACCTGCACCTTCACTATGAGCCCATCTATTGAATACTCCGATGTTACCTCCTAAATCTACAACGATGTCACCTTCGTGTATTGTCTTTTCTCTATTTTTATAATAGTCTCTTAAGTTGTATATTTCATGAAAGATAGCAGGTGCCCAACCAAATTTTTCAGCGACTTGCATTGTGCTACCCTCATATTCAAATAGATTTTCAAAATTTTCCAACTTATAAACATCAGTATAAAAACACTTTGATTTATAAAATGAATTATCTCTTTTCATTTTAATATACTCAATCATTTTATCTGATATTTCTGCGTTCTTGTTGCCGTGAAAATAAATGATGTCAGATTTATCTTTTGGAATATATTGATACCCAAAAATTCTATTAAAGTTTTGTGGTCCATCTTCATTCCAAAATTTATAAAACTGATGTAGAGTTCTATCTATAAATCCTTCATCACCATCATATGATGAAGTATCGAAGTTTGATAATGGTAAATGATTAGTGTACCCATACTTCCATCTCATTGCATTATCAATACCCTCGTCGTTCCATAGATATAGTCTTTTATAATCGTTAGGATTTTCTTTCATTATTGTTTCATAATGATTAATTATCTCTTCAAACCATGTTTTAGAACTATCGTTATAAATGTAGAAACAAACGTGGGCATAAGGATTACCTTTACTTATTCCCCATTCGTTACTTAATTGTTCATTGAACAATTGTGATTTTTTACCATTATCGTACATACCAAAAAATTCTTCCTGTACATGTATATCAGACAATGGATATCTACCAACTTTATTAAAATATTTTCTAACTGTATCTATATTATGGTTTACAACAACATCACCATCAATCCATATCAGATGTTCGAAACCTTCATTTAAAGATTCGATACAAGCATGTTGTTTCCAATACCACTTATCGTGTTCAGAAATTTTGGGTGGGTTAATTGTTCTTTTAATAACATTTGGGTAATTAAATGGAACTTCACAATGAACACCATATACTATAATTTTTTGTTCGGAAAATTCTATTAACGATTGTACTAATTTTTCGATAACGGGCATATATCCAAGATTACCTGTTGTAACAAACGCAAAAGGTTTTTTATTCCTCATTAATATTTCGGACGCATCTTTCGCAATCTTATTCCAATTAAAGTTTTTATGAATTTCTTTAGAATCGGATACCGCATTAACCCACATCGCTGTGTTATAGTCATATGCATTTCTCATCTTTACTTTTAAGTCATCCCAATCTGGTTCACAATACTCGCCAGGCCATTCTTTGTGTTCGATATTTGCGGGTCTCATTCCTTTTATTGCCACAGGAACACCTTTATCTTTTGCAAATTGTAATTGTCCACCCCAATCAGAATATATAGAAGGGGTACCACACGCCATCGCTTCAATCAATGGTAGATTCCACCCTTCACTTCTTGCACAAGAAACAAATACGTGTGCCGTTTGTAAATATTTTACATACTCTTCTCGAGATGGGAAGTTTAAAAATTTAATATTTTTTGTGTCAATACCGTAATGTTTAACTCTTTCTTCAGTAGAATTTAATCCATCGTAAGGATATGGATTTTCTACAGATGCAAGTAACTCAACATCATTTGTATCTTTAAATTCTTCTGAGAAAGCTTTTAATATTTCTGTGGTCCCTTTTCTATAATCCCATCTTCCAAAATGTACAAATCTAATTTTCTCTCTTTTTGGGAATTTTTTAATTGGTTTAAAAGTATTAATATCAACACCTTCGGGAACAATGAATATTTTTTCGGATGGATAACCCTGTTCAACTAAACAATCAAACTGCCATTGCGTTGGTACCCATATTTCATCAAAATAAAAAAGTCTTTTGAAAAATTCATCGGGGTATCTGGTTGATTCCCATACATTATATGCAATTTTATAACCTTCATATTCCTCATAGAAATAGTGGTTATTAGTTTCCATCAAAACGATATGAACGTCAGGTACAAAATCACCTTTGTAATTGTACATTGGTTCGTCTATCCTACCATTACCATCCGCCTTGTGTAGTGTTTGTAGGATTAACATATCACCAATTTCTTTGGTGAAATAGGATTCACCATCATGTGGACGATTGTTCATACCCTTCCAACTGTTACCAATTGTTAGGTTTCTGATTTTGACTGTGTGATATTTGTTTAACGCACAAAAAAATGAACGTGCGTGATTGGCGTATCCTGTTGTACCAATAAAAGGTGCGTGTCCAAGTATTTTCATTACTTAAAATATAATGAAAATGTCTTTAAAAATCAAACTAAATTAGGGTTTTTTCTATTGGTAAAAACTCGTGTAAATTGTGAAATACGAATGGATCAGTTGCAACTTTTTTAAACTCTCTTAAAAAATAGTTGTGTTCAGGATGTTTCGGGTCCCAAATTTTTAATTTTTCAAACTGTTCAGGTGTGAAGGTTCCCCAATTATTTATTTTACCATAGAAAACCTTTGTTTTCGTTCCAAATATCTCTTTCATTTTATTAAGAAAGGGCCCCATTTCTCTATAGTTAGACTTTTGGACTACAAATGATGTTTTTACTTTTCTCATACTTTTGATGGTAGCAATGAATTTAAGGTTAGATATAAGAATATCCCAATTACCTCCCAATCTTGTAACCATTTCATATGTTTTCCTTGTTCCCGCATCAATACTAATTTCACAGCTCTTAACATATTTGTGTATGTTCGGCATAGAATCCCACATTTCCTTATTCCAAAGACTGGCGTTGGTGTGAAGATGTATTGAATTAAGTTTTGGATATTTCTTTGGGTCGAAGTTCCTAAGGTAATTTCTGTAAGATACAGATGCAAATGGATCCGCAGTACCCGAACAATAAATCATTTCAATTGAATCCGAAAATGTTTCTTCCATTTCTTCAATTGTAGTGTTTATTCTTTTAATTGACGATGAATTAGCAACAATCATATCTACCCTACAGGAAGGACATTTATAGTTACAAGTTCTGTCAAAAGACATTTGTAAAATTGTTGGTCCATAATCAATCTTTGTTTTTTTCTCGAGTACGTTATCTTTTATATAATCAGGTAAATCTTGAATTCTTTTTATTGGTCCAAAAATATCCATATTATAGTTCAAAAGTTGTGATAAAAATGGACATTGTTTTTTATCACAAAACCTATAAGATCCGTCCATAACAGACTCCCTTATTTCCATAGCCTCAGTACTATTCCATAATTCTTTTAATGGTACGTTTCTTGGTAGTTCCTTTTTTAACCAACTCGCACAACACATAAAGTTTCGAGTTTCATGTATTTCTAATGCTTGAAATGGAACAGTACAAACGTAGTCTTTCAAATCTATAATCATATTAATCCGCTAATTTTTTGATTTATTCTAACCTTTTTATATGGTGAGTTAATCCATTCATCAATACATGTTTGATTGTGTGATATTTTTAAATACTCTAATAACTTGTCTAATGTTGGTCTATCTTTTCTAATAAATAGATTTTCATATGTAACCAAAGGATAACCCCTTTTTGACATATTTTTTAAAAATTCTGACTCATTCTCTAAGTGTTGGGATATCCCAAAAATTTCCTCTTCGTCCTCTTTTTTCAAATCATAAAATTTTTGTTTATGCCAAAGTGGGGATATGGTTCTATTTTTTGATAATTTTAAATGATAGAATAGACTTTCAGCTTGTTTTCTTTTGTCTTCTCTCTCTAATATTATAATTTTATCAAAATACGAATACACCCACACTAAATAATCTTCAAAACATTCAAATGATTCGTATGGGTAATTATCCCTATCTATAAAGGTTTTGACTAAAACATCATTCGTATTAATAAATTCTTCTATAGTTTTAGGTTTACTCTCTTTATCAATATTGAGGTAATTAAATGGTTCAAAAAAAAGTTTATGGTTCTTTTTTTCTTTTGTTAATAAACAATTAATGAGATAAAATAAGGATGTTGATCCACTCCTACCATTGCAAAAAATCACAATTCTCATAATAATTTTTTATTGGTGTCTGATTTATAATATTTAAAATCAGTATTAGTTATCCAAATATTAAGAGCACATCTGATACCTTCATTAACCGGCATTACACCATGATAAATTTTACTACCATCAAATGAAATACATTCACCAATTTCTAATTTATACTTTTCACATTCCTTAATATTTTTTGGTTTTTCTGAAAGTACAAATCTCCCATCAGAAAAGTTTTTTGATAATACTATGACCGTTGTTAATTGAGAAGTCGAATCTAAATGTAGGTCTAACCACCTTCCGTCGTAATATTTGGTAAGGCTTATGTTAGAGTCTTTAATATGAAAATTGTTTAAATCAAACCATAATTTAAACTCTCCTGAAATGTATTTTTCTTTTAATTTACTTATGATTTTTTCTTTAAATTCGTCAACATAAACTCTCTTACAATCCCATGTTTCGGATGAATGATATGAGAATTGTGTTCCATTTTCTTCACAAAATTTAATTATATCATCACATTCCGACTCATCAAAAAATTTATTTACTGAAAAATTCATATTATTCGTTTATTTATGTCTTTAGTAATATAATTTAATATATTTTTCTCTAAAATCCAATGGTATAATTCTTTTGCAATTAATTGATAACCAAATTTATTTGGATGTTTTCCACCATAATGATTATCATCCCATAATTTTTTGTCTTCCCATACCTCTTTTTTATTTGTTTCACATAAATGGTCTTTAAATGTTTTATTTGAAAAATTCCAATAATGATTTTTATTAATGTAATCGGTTTTATCTATTTCTTTCAAAATATTCTTCTTTATCATAGTATCAAATGCATCACAAAAAACATATCTAACACCAATTCTATCGAACATAAACTGAAGATACAGAATATAATTTTGATTTATAATATTATAATACTGATCAGAAAAGAGATTTTCTAAAAAGAATTCTTTGTAATCTTTTTTTAGATTTATATTTATGTGTGAGTCAGTATTATTTAATTTGGTTGTATTTACGATGAATTGGTAAACGTGTTTTTTATTTAAGTATCTTTCCCCCCAAAAATGCCAAGGATTATCATCAGGAAAAAATGGTAAAGAATCTCTTAGAGATGAAGACCACATAATAACAACTAAATCATTTTTAGAAAAAGTTTGATTATGTATTGAATGGGAAACCACATCAAATATTGTTTTATTTGATGATGCGCCCATTCCGAAATTACAAAACTCTATTTCCAATAAATCAGATAGATACTTCGGCCAACAAAAATTTTGTCTAATTTTAGTTCTCTCCTCAGGTGTGTTTGTTTTTCCCTCTTCAATTAAGTCACCGCCAACACCTTCAGTCCAACTATCTCCAAATGTAAACAACTTCATAATTCATTATGAAAGATGTTTTTCCTTTACCTTGTTAATAAAACTTTGAAATGCGTTAGAAACCTTTACCTTTAACTCATTTGATAAAGGTACGATAGTCGGTTTAATTGTTTGAATTGGTCTTTCTACTTTTACGTTGTTTGCCATTACTACTTATTTTTAATATTTTTTATAATTTTGGTGATGGTTGACATCCTCCACAGGTGTTATCATAACAATAGTTTCCACAGAATGACCAAGGACACCAACAACCGTTGTGCATAACAGTAAAATCACCATCACCAATATCAACTAAAAATAAATCTGATGGTTCAAAATCTAATCCGTAAATGGTCATATTTGCATGTTCCATTTGTAAATTGGTTATTTCTAATGTTGTGAGTTCTTGTGTGTTTGAATCGGTGATTACTAATTTATCACCAACATACATTTGGTTTAATTTTTCAAACTTTGTTGATAATGAACCTGATTCCTCTATATAGTACGTACATGACGGCGAATCAACCCAAGATTTACCGTCGGCGGTTGTTACTCTAATATAAATCGTATCAATTGATGCGGATGTAATTGTTTGTAAAGATGATGAAACTTGAGTAAGTGTTTGATTACTTTTTGATAAAGTACTGTCCCAACCTAATACGTCCATTTTACCCTCTTCAAAATTTGCGGCATGATTATCGTTAAAATCAATAAAGTCTATCGATCTTATATAGTCACCAATTTGAATTGTATTTACATCTTTTAATGAACCGGTATAATCTAAAATCACAGAGTCTTCATCGGTATGATAATTATTTACCGGATGTTTTTCTTTAATACCCACCTCTTTTGTTATAAATCTATGTCTACTTTTTCTATTTAATATTGTAGTTCCCTCGATAAATTCATTATTAAAGAAATTAACAGGTACAACAGTGGATTGTTTATATCCACCAAGATTTATTACATCTAGATTTGAACCATATACAATGTCGATACCTCTTATTATTGCATATTTTCCGTCCACCAAATTATCATTTGAAAAAATAAATTCTTGTATCAAATAATCCTCTGGTAAATTTGTTTTTAAATCATTTAACTGAGATGAATTCGATAAAACATGTATTTCAGGGTATAGAGATAAATCGTAATTTGGTATTCTTGATTTTATAATTGCATTAGGATTTTGAGACTGGTAGTCAACGTTAGTTAAAGTGTCTACGTTTCCGTTAGATGAGACAAAATATGTATTTGGGACGTATGTACTTCCACTCATTAATGAAAAAAATCCAAATTTATCTGCACAGTAAGTATCATCAATAAGTGCGGTCGTATCATATGACTGTCTCAAAATAAACTTGTTGGGGGCATCTTCAATAAACGGTACTGTAACAGAATTAATAGGAACAGGATATTCATTGAACGATATGTTGTTTTCCACACATTTTTCTTGTAATTTTTGTTTAAAAACAAACGGACCATTTATTGGTGTATATGACTCTAGTTCGTTATAAATAAAATGAAATTCTGTTATGTTTAAAGAATTTAATGTATTAAATAACACGTCATAATCGAGAAACGACGCCCCGTCAGAATATATCGTTGTATTTGTGTTTGTCTCTAATATCTTAACGTCTCCGTTAATTTCTAATAAATCGGTACCTAGAATTACACCTCTCATTTTTTAATTTAGTTTTACATTAATAAATATAACCAAATATAAAAACTTTCTAAATAGTTTTTTAAATTTTTATATATGTATATATCTATTTAAATTATCGTTTTATTGTTTTTATTCTCCAATTTTTCAATAAATTTTACATCCACTTCCTTCCATTTTTTTATTGGACATGAATTATAAAATTTTGAGTATACCTTTTTACTTAGTGGACAACCGCATAGTTTGCAAATTTCGGACCATCTATTGTTTTTAAATAGTTCTTTTCTATGTTCACAACCTTCACAAATATTTAATCTTTTTTGAGCCAATATCTTTTCATCAGTACTTGGATTAATATAAGTAACCCAAGCATCAAATATTTCCTTAAAATTAGGTATCATATTAGTGTTTTTTTATTTTTTGGCAAGTCATAGTAGTCATAAATACTATTATATTTATTTTTAAATTCATCATTTAACTCTAAATTAACTTTAATATCTGAACGTGAATTTACGTGTTTTAATATAAATTTTTTACCAGTTATATTTGAAACCCAGTCTTGTAATTTAGAGATTTCATCAATATTAAACCATGTTATATTTTCATCATTATTATGCCAAATAGATTTTGGTGTAATTAGTATATTAAATATATTAATAAGATAACATTCGCGATTTAATCGAGTTGTCCTTGGTGGTATCCTAACATATTTTTCTATAAAACCATTTTTTATCATATATTCATTTATAACCTTCCACCGTTTATCAATATTTGTTAAATCATTGGAATTAAAAAAGAATAATTCATCTATTGATATTTTGGATAACCAATCTGATATATTATCCCACCCGGTTCGTTTGAGGTCAAAAACGACATGCTTGTATAATGAAAAGAAAGAATCATGCCTATCCCTATTCACTGCAATTACTGGTAAGTGATTTCCAAATTTTTCTTTTAAATCCATAAGTGATTCATGCCCATGTGCTATTAAATCCATTATTTTAGATTCGTCTATATTTTTAAAATCAATTGAATCATTGTGTTCATCCCAAATGTTCAAATTTTTAACATCTAATCCACTAAGTATACATGAATAATGAAATGAAGTGGAACCACATCTAGGTAAAGAAACATATAAAAATTTATTATCTACTAACATTAAACTAAACTTTTAAATTCATTTTTAACCTTGGCCGCGAAATTAAAATTTATAATAAATCTGTCTTCGGATATTGGGTAATTTGCATGATGTGCAAACCTTCCATCAAAAACCAAACAACGTCCTTTTTTTGGTGATACTTTAGTTAACAACTCATATGAATTTAAATCAACTTTGTTAAAGTTTCCCCGATATGTTTCTGCGTTATTACCAAATTTATTATTATATATATGTGTGTCTCCTGTTGAATCGTTTATATAATAAACCACAGCTATATGTTCAGTAATTCTATCATAGTGTAATAAATCCATTGGGTTATATTCATGATTTAGTGGTTCCGTCCAATTTATTTTCCATCTATAATTTTTTACGAATTCCAAATCAAGTTTTTTACTTACTATAATTTGTATATTATCTATTAAACTTCTTATACTATCGTTTTTACAAGACATCTGAGGATGTACCTTGGCGGGGAAAAGATGAGTTTCTTTTTTTCCACCGTATTCACCGGTTATATTTTTCAAATCTTCCCACCTTATTGTTTCATCTTTAACATAATTGTAAATTACATCCTGTTCTTCTTTCGATAGTATGTCATCAAATACGTAATAATTGTGTTTCATATTTTTAAATAAAACTTTTTTCTTTTTTTATAAATTCAAAACCCACATTACCCGCCATAACTACTCTATCTATAGTTGCTTTTGGTGCATTATTTGGTGCATGTGGTATCGACCCTGGCATTATTATAAGTTCGTCTTCTTTTGGTCTTATAAAATATTCTTTATCGTTCCAACCTTTTATATATAAAACACCATCTTCATTTTCCATTACATCTGGCATTTGTATATAATAAACAAAAGTGTAATTTGGATAGAATTTTTTTTGGCTTTGGTTTATTTCAGTATGCGTATGAAATTTATCAACACCTTTTATTTCTTCATGTTTAAATTGAATTTGTATGGGATTTTTTGACCTTACTATGTTTATCCAAGCATCCGTATTTATTTTATTAAATTCTTTTTTTACATCATTTTCATAAATTTCTTTACAGGCGTTTATACCTTCTTGATGAATTAAGTCTAAATTATTTTTAATGTCAATTTTACCTATAAAATTAATGTTTTGTTTCCACTCCTCTCTGTATCCGTAACCGTCTGTTTTAACGGTATCTTTTTTCGAATCTACTACAATATAAGACTCTCTTAATATTTCACTTTTTAATTTTACTAAATCCAAAGATTTAATCCAAATATATGTTTTATCATCAAAAAATATTTTTTTCATTATATTAAACTTTTTGATATTCCTTTTTTATTTTTTTTAAATATGGTATTATAATTCTGTACAAAAAATGTCAACTCATTCTCTTTCCAATCATATAGTTCAAATGCACTTATTAAATCGGTATCATTTGTAACCGAAATTTTATTTGTTTCATCTAAAATTAATTTTAATTTATTTGGTATCGGTGCGTTATATGCGTCTTTCCAAAATGGTGTGTTCATTCTTTCATTTAAATAATGATATCGAATAAACATCATGTTTTGCTCATTTGTTTCTCTACATATTTTATTAAACGTGTCTTTATATGACACATCAAAATTATTATCGATTAATCTTTTCAATTGTATAATAGTCGACATAAGTGAAGTTGCCTCCAATGGTTCTAAAAAACCATATGATAAACCAATAGAAATACTATTGCCTATCCAACTTCTCGTATGTGTTCCTGCTTTAAAATCAAATACCTTTTCTGTTTTTATTTCGTGTCCTAAGTATTCTTCAATTTCTTTTTTAGCGTCTTCAACAGATGTATATGAATCGTTAAAAACATAACCACACCCCCAACGATGTTTTAATGGTATTTGAAACATCCAACCCGATTTCATAGCATGCATATAAGTATGTGTGAGGTCTTTATTTGTCAATTGTTTTGTTTGTGGTAAAAAGTAACCAAGTGCTTTATTGAGTAGTAGATATTTTGAATAATCTATCCATTCCTCTTTATGTACCCCTTGAATTATTAATCTAGCAAAACCACTACAATCAAATATAAAATCTAAATTAATTACGGTTCCGTCTGTTAATTCGATATTATCTATATTTTCTGACGTATGATTTATTTTTTTAACTTGTCCATCTACCCATTTAACCCCCCTATCTATTGCGGTTTTTTTAAAATATTCAGAAACACGTCTGGCATCAAAATGAAACGCGGAATATTTTCTTATGTCATTTGTTTGTTTATTGATTTGATGAAATAGATGTTCGGATTGACTACCGACATGTGTCCAATTTATCAGTTTAATTCCATCTTTTGTTGTTGATCCTGTTTTTTTCGTAAAATCTTCAATGTTAATGTCTAATAATTTCAAAAACAAACCAAAATTAGAGGTTCCTCCTTCTCCTGCACCTAATATTCCAATTTTAGAACTTTCAACTAGAGTGACATCCACATTTAACCAATATTTTTGTACAGATAATGCCGTTGCCCATCCAGCAGTACCACCACCAATTATGATTACTCTTTTATTCATATTAAAGTGTTTACAAAATTTTCTTTTGGTTCTAATTGAATCCAATTAACTAAAGAATATCTGACCCCTTCGGTCACTGGTGTTACTCTATGTAATAAATTAGAGTAAAATATAAATAAATTACCAATACCTTTTTGTAATTTTACTATATTTTTCTTCCCACTATCTATGCTTATTTCTAAACAACCTCCTTCATATTCATCATTCAATTGTAAAACTATTGATACGAATCTATTTTTATAATTATCTGATGAGTCGGTGTGCCAGTTATAAAATTCACCAACCTTATATTCTGTAAATTGATACGGTCCTAATCCCGTAACTTTAAAACCTTTAACTTTTATTAGTTCTTCTAATTTAGTTTTAATTTTATCATCTAAAATTTCAATGTTATCTATAAACCCAACCGAAGACTTTCTTGCAAGTTCAGAGGATACATCAACCCCATCAATAGTTACTTCCGCCTTTTTTAATTTTAATTCTAATTTATATTTTTCTAAAATGTAGGAAGATTCTTCAACCGTTAGAAAATTATTAATAATCCAAAATCTGTCCATTTAAATAAGTGTTTTAGATTTTATTGATGTAGGCCACGCATTTATAGAATACCTATTTCCTAATTCTATTACGTCAACAAAGTGGGATATATTAGAATCAAATAAAAAAATACTACCTCTTTTTTTTGGTAGAGTATTTTCAACTCCATCAATTAAATATTTAACATATCCACCTTCATAATTATCATTTAATTGAAGAATAATTGTAATTGTTGCCCCACCCATTATTTCATGTTTATCCTCATGCCAATTTAAAAAATCACCATTAGAATATTTGTTAAAAGAATATTTTAGAACATTTTCATATTTTATAGATTTAAATGGTGTTGTGTTATTTGAAATATTAATTATTTTATTTGTTAAACTAATAATAAATTCATCCTCTAATGTTTCGTTAATAAAATAACAACCTTTTCTTTTATTACCAACATACTCTAAATTTTGATTTATTATTTTTTCATTCAAAAATTTAGAAGACTTCATATCAATGAGATTTTTTGATTCACCTAATTTAATTAGATAATCACATTCTTCTTTTGATAAAAATTCCTCTATAAATTTTGTAAACATTACATTTTATTTTTTAAACCATACTTAATCCAATTATACCAAACTCTTTCATGTAAAAAGTATATCAATGGTTTAATTACAAGTTCCCCTAAACCAACCATTCCTGCCCACTTCA
>Ga0194130_10000692_pt1 | contig 60139 bp, 54 predicted proteins | sample TA2KigsurfametaG_FD_160084 | JGI IMG/M metagenome (GOLD analysis project Ga0194130, IMG submission 160084) | Freshwater microbial communities from Lake Tanganyika, Tanzania - TA2015050 Kigoma 12 surface | ecosystem: Environmental > Aquatic > Freshwater > Lake | place: Tanzania: Lake Tanganyika...
GGAGCCGACGTCGAGCACGCCGGAGCCAACATCAAGCACGCCGGAGCCAACATCAAGCACGCCGGAGCCAACATCAAGCACGCCGGAGCCAACATCAAGCACGCCGGAGTTAACATCAAGCACGCCGGAGCCGACGTCGAGCACGCCCGAGCCGACATCCAGCACGCCGGAGCCGCCGTCTGGCACGCCGGAGCCGCCATCTAACACGCCAAAACCCGTCTCGTCCACGCCCAACCCATATAACACGCCAAACACCACCATGGCGACGGAGCTCTATTTCGCGTGGACGACGCCGCGGCCAGAGCTGCTGGTGTTTGCGTCGCCGGGGCGCGTCGACCAGCCGCGCTCGTGCGCTGTGCGCTGCAAAAACGGCTTTTTCCGTGTCGCGGACGGCCCGTGCATGGCGCACGCGACGCCGACGTGCGCCCTCGGCGAATTTCTGCGCGCAGGCACGCCGACGCGCAACGCCGCGTGTCGGCCGTGCTCCGGCTGTGAGGGGCGGCGGCGCCTTACCGCGTGCAACGCCACCGTCGACGACGCGTGCGAGGAGTGCGGCGCACTGCGCGAGCGCCAGCGGTGGGTTTCCAAAGACGGAAAGGAGTGCGAGCTTGCGTGCGAGGACGGCTTTGAGCTTGACACGCGCACACGAAAATGCGAGCTGTGCACGGTCCAGTGCGCGCCAGGAATGCTTCCGCCGCGCGCGCGCGACAACTGCACGCACTGCGAGGCGTGCCACCCCAAGCCCGCAAACTCAGAGTGGCTTACACAGGACGACCGCTTCAACTGCGCGTGGGAGTGCAAGCCGAAGCACGCGCTCGTCGGCGACGACTGTGTGAGCTTGAACAACGTCTTCAAGGACGCGCCCACGTACACGAAGCTGCAGCCTACCTGCGCGCTCGGTCACACATTAATCGACTTCAAGTGCACTCCGTGCTTCGAGGCTGCTAGACTGGGCGCTAAGTCTTACAGTGACCTGCCGCAGGCCGCTGACGAAGGCAAGACGTGGGTGTGGATTTCAGGCTGTCATTGGCAGTGCCGCAATGTTCTTGATTACGACAAGACGCCGCCAGAGGTGTCTATATACACACCCCTGCGCTCCGAGAACGGTAATTCTTGGATGTGTGTTCAGGACCGTCGCAGAAGCTTACTTTTGAAGGGCACCGACGATTCTTGGATCACAACACGTCCGCTCGAAGCTGGAGCGCTTACAACCCGCACGGACACAGTGCCTGCGCGCACGTCGTACGCGCTCTTGATGCTTGTCGCTGTGCCCTTGCTCGCGCTAAAGGTCAGCCTGCTGGTGCACTGCCTTCGACGGTGTAAGCGCGACGCCATGCGCACGTAAAATCAGCGACAGACATTCATTATTCAAAAAACTGTCTTCGTTGATATAAGGCAGTCTCGGTATGACTAAACCACGGAGCAAACTGCGCGCGCGACGCAAGAAGAGTTGTCCGCTGCCAAATGAGCGTCACTCGCTTGTCCTAAGGGCCGAAAGCGGCGAGGAGATTGAATGCGAAATTTTTGCAGCCGCCGACGATTCCGTCGTGTGCGGCATCCTGCACGAGCCGACACGCATTGCAGAGATTGAGGATCTTCCGCGCGAGTGGCCCGTCAGCGAAGCACCATCCTGTGACAGTGCGCAGCTGCAGTGCGGCCACGTCTTCCACGTTTCCGCTATTGCACTACACTTTCTGGTCGGCAACATGCGCTGTCCCGTTTGCAGGGCGGGCGTTGCAGACCGTATGCATATAGAATGCGTTCCACTGCCAATCCGCTTGCCTTACGAAGAAAAGGTCGAGCGCATGCAAATAGCAGAAAATGAGCCGCTGCGGCTTGAAGAAATTCGAGATGATGTTCGAAACGTTCTCGCCAATCTTGAGCTGGTGTTTTCTATCCTTGGCGAAGGTGCAGGTGCGCCGCCGCGAACAACGGCTCGAACACGCATCGTGTGGAGCCCAGAACATCTTGAGATTATACAGCAGCAAGTAGTAACAAACATCGGAGAAGCCGTTGAGTTTGGCCTGCAGCGCTCGTTTCAGCGCCTTGTCCGCAGCGTTGTCAGTCGCCAGCTGGAGCACAACTCTGCAGGACTTGTGCGCTTTTCCCTTCAACACCCGCTCGTTCCTGTTAACATTGTCAGCAAAGAAATTTCAGTTGCAGATGCATGGAACGGCTTTTTCAACACATTGGACGACGCATGTGTGGCTAAAAACGAAAACTTGACTGCGCGCTCACAGCCAGACCCTATTCTACTATATTGCGCCGCGGTTGCCGGCTCCGACTATGTTGGCGTCATCAAGGCAGCGTACGACAATATAAGTGCTGCGCCCCAGATTACTACACAGATCAACACGCTCATGCTTGTAAACATTGCCAGCTACGTCCGCCAGGTAATTGAGTCCATACGCGACGCCGTGGAGCAACACACTTCATTCGACGCACAAAGCGCTTTTGAATTTACTAACAACGCAATCAACGGTCTTGTGTTTGCGACATAATATTTTAATTTTTTTTATTATAAATAAACATCTTTTTTAAAACACACCTCACATTCCTCGCTTCCACCCGCCCAATATTTACCACGCACTCCTGCATGTCAGCCAAAGCAGCGCGCCCCCGCCGCGACGCGCTCGCGGAGCAGCAGCTGGTGCGCGACCTCTGGAAGCAGGTCGAGGCGCGCATCGACTGCAGCAATGCACTTTCAGCCTTTCTCACACAAAAAATTGACGACTGCGGCCAGACAATCGCCTTCGACGCTTTCGACCTTGTTCGCCAGGTCCTCAATCCCGAAGGCTTCGTCCGGCGCGCCCACAAATCCGCAGACCAGAGTCTCGGCGCCGCCATTTCAATGCCCGAGAGTCCGTGGTCAACTGAGGGCTCATTGGTAGATCGTCAGTGGGACTTTAATGGCACGTGGCACAAGAACAAGAAATCGTGGCCTATTATGAATGGGTATGAAAATCTGAAGCCTTCAACTGTGCAATATTTTTGCACAAAATCAGATTTGGCAAAGGTAGAATATGATCAGCCCGCAAAGTACATTGATGATAAAGAAGATTACGATCAATTATATTCTATGCCAGCACTCGCGGCAAATCAAGAGCAAATGAAAATATTGAAGAGCTTACCAGACAACAAAGACGTGGTTAAACCTGTCAGACGTTGGGAAACTTTTCGAATAGACTTCTCAGCAGATGATTTCTTAAATTGCATGAATTCAGAAGCTCAAACAATTGTATGCAAGAAAGCCTCGTCTCGCAAACCAAGGAAACCAATGGGGGTCACAGTCAAAGGCGTACAGAAAAGACTAACACAATACAAGAGCAAACACAACATCAAAAAAAATTCATTTTTCGGACTTCCCAAACTTACCAAGTCCACTAAACAAGCTTGGAGTGATAAATTGGATGCTCTTGAAAAAGAAGATGAAGATAATGACAACACTGAGTCAGATGGAGAAGAAATGGAAGAAGACGAATCAGGTGATGACGACTCTGAAGATAACGATTCTGCGTCAGCAGCTCTCGCAGACGCCAATGAGGAAACATACACATTGAAAAATATGATGAAAGAAAAAGTTTTCTTGGAACCCTACTACAGACTGGCGTGGCGCAGTGCAGACTGGGCCGCAAACAAAGAGTTTTCAACATATTATTATGGTACAAAACACAAAATGTGCAATCAACAAGAACGTCCTGATTTGATCCTCGAGGTTGGGTACTTTTCTGTTGATACTGGACTGTTTACAAAGCGTGTTGTGATGGTTGAAGTAGATGGTGAAAATAAAACAAAGGTTGGCAACAAAAAAAGAGATCAGGACGATGATGACGCAGAGTCTAATTCCCAGAAAAAAGACGATCCTATAAAGCTTGCACTCAAGCTCATGTCGTCTACGTTTGCACAGAATGCACTTCAAGATGAAACCTATCATATTCGCGCAAATTACGTTTATTTTTTTGATCAAAAAATAGACTACTCGTTACTGTCGACAACATCATTTGAACTTCCTGAGGTAGAAGAATTGATTCGTTTGTACGGAAAAGATTCAAAGTCATTGGATTATACAACCTTACATCAGGCCATTCACTTTGTACATCATATGTACACAGCACATGTCAAAATTGCGTTTTTGATGTTCATGAAAGTCGTACACAACATTGACATGCGAAGTCTGGATACAATCAATAAGCAAATGTGTAATCATTCTTTTTTTGTCAATTTTGAAGCCACACACATGCCAGACGAGCTAGTTTGGCAAAACAAAATGCCGGTAGCAACAAGGAAGTGGCTTGAAACCCAGCAGATGCTTCATACATGCGTCAGTATAAAGACTTACGACGACGGTGATAATACCGAAAAATGGGCAAAAGCCCCTGTAATGAATCCCACAACACAAAGAGCAGCTCTACAAGATTGGCACGCAGATATCGACGCTGCGCCACTTCCTCGTTTTCCGTATGAAAAAAGCGTGGCTGTGCCTGTAGAGTGTGTGACAATCAAGCGTGTGGACATCAAAAAAATTGTTGACCTGGTTCATATTGCTGCAAGCAAAGCATCAAATAAGTATTACGACGCCATAAAACTTATAGACAGGACTACAAAAATAAAGTCTGACGGTAAAACGATAACAGTGTCTATCAAACGTCGTTTATTTCCCGACAAATGCTTTTTGAGCAGAGCACAGCAGTTTTCGAGAAGTGAGCCGTGGAATGAGCTGTATCGTGATGGCATCGAAGTTTACCTCAATCAACGCCAGAGTAAGATTGAGGACGACCCTTTAGATTTTTACTGGGGTTATGAAGATCCGAATGTCAAACGAGATACATTTAAAGTTCAAATAGATTATGAAAACGCGGACGAAACAGCGTGGAGAAAGTGGGATCAGCTTGATGTACGCATGCATTTTTTCGACAAAGCAATGCAGGAAGACGACAGTTGGAAAGATGCGGTAAATGGCATGTGGTACTTGCAAGATTACCATGCGTTTTTTGACATGTTAAGAAATCTTCCAAAACCCAATTTGCCGCACGCAGTTCTTGAAAACGGCCTGATTACGACTGTGCCAAAGGCATTTGTTGCGCCCGCAACGAGGGTAAATCAAGCACGACTGGAACACACTGTAAAGTCTTTAGCTGCTTCAAAGTATGCGTTTAAAATCAAGAAGTCAACAAATTTTCATGAAGCTTATCCCACAGACGATGATACTTTTAATATGCCTGTATTGTCTGAGACGTCGGAACGCGCGCACCACATGTTCAGTATCCTTGCGTGGTTTTTTGACTGTAGAGACGCAGGCGCTTGTCGTTGGCAGTGGGAAGACAAGGTTCTTGATTATTTTGGTGTAAATCTACCTTCCGAATCACCAGACAGTGATTTTGACAAGTTCCGGTTTCAAAAGAAGAAAGATGCAAACACGACAGACACCAAATATTTTGACAACACCTGGTTCCTCATGACTGTTTTCTTGGAAGTCAACTTTCGCAACGCGCTCGCCGCACTGCATTGCAGGTTGTGGGAGAAACAGGAACGCACTCGCAGTGTTACGGGCAAGACTGGCGTGGGCCTGCAGGTCAAGGCAAAAGAGCTCTACAACCGGCAGCGCAGCCTTCTGAACACGCGCGCGCGGTGCGTAGGGCTGCAAGGCGTGAGCGCAGGGCTAAGTTGGCAGAAGAATCCGCAGCGCAACTGCCTGCGCAATCTGCTGCTGTCCTCACTCGACGACACGCTGCCGGACCTCGACCCGCAGCTTGAGGCTTACCTGCGGCAATTTAACGCGCCTAACGCAGGGCTCTTTCTGCGCACGATCGAGGTCTCCAACGTGCTTGCGCTGCGCGAGCTGGCGCTGCAGCACAAGCTTGCAAGTCAAAATCAGACTGGGGCGTCGAAGCTCGAGGCGCGCCTCAGCTGGTACGAGCCTGCAGTGCAGTCGGAGATTCGGCACCTTATGCACTGCGTGGAGCGCGACGACTCAGTTTTCACCGCCGCGCCCGTGGTACACCCGACCAAGGCCATCGTGCTTGAGGAGGAGCTTATGCGCAAGTGGATGCGCCAGACGCTCGGCGTGCACCAGCACCTGCACACGCTGCGCTGCCCACTCGATGTCAAGTTCCACATGTTCACGGCGCCGGAGACGTACCGCGTGTTGATGCAGCTCTTCTGCACCAAGACGCAGCTCGACAACTCGCACACGCAGCGGCCGGTGCTCTTCGTGCTGCTGCAGGTACTTTTGGCGGCGGAGGTGCTGAAGGGGACGAAGGTGGAATTTGATGGCGTTCTGCTTAACACGGCTGTCAACAAGGTCCAGCGCACGAATCCTGCGTTAAATATCGCTATACCTAATCTCAATTTAGAACAATGTCACCAGAGGTATGACTTATCAATTATGGGAGACACAATTTCTGTCCCGTGCACGCCAGGATCGTCGCTGGCGACATGGCCATTGCGCGATCAAAACCTGTGGTGCAAGCCAGAACGCACTTCAGAAAAAAAGGTAATTTATGAAAAAAAAAGTGATACGTCTATAAACTTGAATCAAAAAGATCTCATATTCAAGCTTCATAATCAAGATAATGAAATGAAACTCAAGTTTCCTAAAGAAGACGACCAGATCACACGCGACATGGCGCACGAGGAGCTGAAACGCTGGCTTCTGCTAGCCTGCGCGCGGCCGGGGCATTGCCAGTACGAGCGCCAGGACAACGGACGCTACACCCCCGGCGAGAAGAAGCACGAGTTCACTACGCAAGACTGCGCCGTGCGGCAGCAGGCCGAGTGGCCGCACGCGTCCGAGACCGGCCGCCAGCGCGACACCATTATCGCGGCCGTCGGCAGCTTCGAAGTTGTTCAGAACCGGCTACATGTGGCCCTGTGCGACGACACGGACACGCACCTCTTCTTTGAGGAAGTCGAGCAGCTCGAGCAGCATAAAGAAGCTGAGCAATTTCCGCAGTACATCCAAGACATCATCACGGTTATTCCCAACCGCACGCGCATCTACATGCCACAGGTCTTCGCGACGCATCTTCGCAAACAGGAACAGGGTCTACACGACAAGATCTACATGCACGATAAAAAATACTGGCGCATGGTCTGCGTAGGCTACCGGGCGTGGGCGTGGAAGCGGCTGTTGGTCAAAAGCATTTTCTTTGACGCGCTGACGAAGGTCGTGACACGGTCGTCGATGCTGCTGAGTTTATTACAAAATCCCGTAGACAGTGACGATTTCGATAATCAAGAAAAACAAAATCAACTGTACCGAGACATGCTGGCCGACACCAAGGACACCTTCGGCGCTTTGGAACTTAAAAAAGACAAAATAAAGGACAACTTGAATCTCAAAAAAATTCAGGTTGTCCTTACAGTTTTTCGTAAGAAGCGAAGACGAGATATTTTCAGGATACCTGAAGCGCAGCGACAAGTAACTTGTTGTCAAAACTTAACTCAAACTCAAGGGAACGCATCCAGATATTTGTTAATTGACAAGCGCATGCATGAAGCTTTGTTGACACACAAAAAAAAACATGCTGTTAAGGAGCTCGACGTTTTGCATTATCGATCATATATCTTCTTGGTATCAACAGACACGAAAAACTCACAACATAGTGTACTTTCTTTAAAGGACAAACTATATGTAAAGTTTCCATTGCAGAAAAGTGATGATTTTGTAGAAAAATATTTTGCCACGTGCTGGGATTGTCGTAGATACAGCTGTCTCAAACCAGATTATTTGCTTTCTCCAGACTCCGCCGAAACCATACAAATTCTCACAACTCAAGAAAATTCTGAAGCACTTTTCAAACAAATTACAACAAATAACTCGTGGCTCTCGACCCCGCATGACGATCTCAACGCGTGTAAGTACATTTGCCTTGACACTGACAATCGCTTTTATTTTAAAAAAAAAATGATTCCGTTTATAGAACACTCAGCTCTTTTGATCAAAAATGTCGAACAACAGCACATGTACACACTGCCAGACATCTTCAGAAAAGACAATATTACAAATGATAATATTTTATCAATTTCTCAAAAAGATAAATGGACGGACGAAAATTTTATAAATGATTTTTTAAACTCGAATGATCTCGAGGGGAAATGCAAGCTTTTTAACAAGCTGCGAAACTCAAGCAGGTACATCGTGACAAACCCTGATGAAGATGATTTAACAAAAATGGAAGTGCTTGACACTGGCGACGCCAACTTCGACGAGCCGTTCAAAGAAATCATGAACACGCTGCGGAGGCGCATTTTACCAAAGCCGAACGAAGACACTTAAGTGTGGTATATAACGACAGTTGATGCATGCAGTGCCTACGTCTTCGCGCGTGCTGCGCCGTGATACTCGCGCTCGCAACTGTCGTGCCTGTTAGTAACAGCAGTCCAATATTGCTTACTGTGCAAACGCAGAGTGCCGAGCGCCTGCATGCCATCACGCACCCAGAGGTAGCACAGCGGCAACTGCTACAACTTGAAACGACACAGTCCAGCCTTGTCGATGTCAACGAGCAATATATGGCAACGCGCGTGCAGAGTGTTCCAACGATGTCGCTTTTGAACGACGTTACGTTTAACAATGAGTCGGAGGTTTGGACTTTTACTTACGAGACCATGGCAGTGGACAGCTCTGTGCCCGGGCAAATTAATCGCTATTACCGCGTGCCTTACCTGACGCGAGCAGGACACGATGTGGGCGCAAGCGACACTCAAAATTCTTGTCTGAATGCTGGTACTTCGTACGCACAGTGTCTCCGCAACTTGCGGTCAGACTACATCGTCCTCGAGGATCCAGCATCGGCGCAGGAGGAGACACAACGTGACCGTCTGCAATCAAACACGTGGAACTGTGAAACCTGTCCAGGAGACGTCAAGACTGTGGAGATGACAGTGCAAGCGCGCCCTTTTTCTGCTATGCAGACGCTGATGCTGCAAATTCCACACAGTGTCATCCGCAAGGCGCTGGCGCGGCTGCGCAACGCAACTCGCGCAGACTCTCCTTCGTTTTTGCAACTTGGTACGCAGCCGGCATTGGACTTTGGTATTGGCATGATGTTTTTGCCACACCCGGACGTCAATACCCAAGCCAGTCCGCCCACCAATCTTTTAATTTTTGACATGTTTACTGTGCTTGAGAACACGTTTGAGCAGTTTGGCATTATGAAGCAAACCTCGTATAGCATTGCCACGCACGTGGCTTTCTGGACTGCAACTGCACAGTCGGATGCCCGCATCCGCGTTGTCACCATCGAATATCTTTTGGACCTTGGCCATCTGTTTACGGATGTAAAGGTTGCTATTAACAACGGCTCTGTCACAGACGGAGGCTTTATGGTGCCTATTACGTCTGCCGATTGCGCAGAAATGCAGACGCTGATTGACGCACTCCCTGATTCGCACTGCATTTCTCAAAAGCCGCTATGTACGCCGACCCGCTACGTTGAGGGCAGTGGCGCACAGTTGCAGACGTGGGCCACTGTCGTGTTTCCAATTCCGCTGTGGCACGACGGCACTGACTTCCAGTTTAACACACTCGTTTTTAGCAATCTCACAACGATCAGCGGCGGAAAGCAAGCGCTGTCAACGCTGAACTTTTTCACAAATCATGCGCCGCGCCTCGCCTGCAAGCCGGCTGAGGCAGTCGCCTTTGACGCTACGCGCCATGTGCGTGCGGAGCTGTACCGCGGTCACATGCTGGCAGCCGAACAGATTCAGGGCACATTCACAGTCTTCAACGACTCGTCGCTGTCCTCGGCAGAGGCGCTGGTCACTCTGGTGCTGCGACCCGACGACACGTCTGAGGCGCTTGCTTACTTTGAAACATATACAAGCGAGCACCTCCGTCTCGACGAGCTCTATATGTCCCACGGCAAAATTAGCAATGTGTTTCCGTCGACAGTCGCAAACAAAGTGGTGGGCGCGGGCAACGGCCGCAGCACACTGCAACTGGACCCCGAGCTTGCGACTCGTTGTCCTCTAGCAGGCGCGCCGGAGGTGGGTCTTTGCGTCACGACCAAGGATTGGAACCTACAAGGTTCTCTTGCACGCACTGGCTCTACAGTGTACTATGTTCGCCAAGTCACAGGCAATCCTGCTGACAAAGCTTCGGACCTTCAGTGGCTAAAAAATAACATTTTTGGGTCTTCTGATCCAGACACAGTTGAAGCCTTTCGCACTGCAACGCTCAGTCGCCCGTTTTCCACCCCTGCTGCGCAGGCGCGCAAGCAGTACGCAGCCGTGTTCTGGATTTGGCCAGTCTTCTCCTGGCCCAACACAGCGCCCGTTGGTCTTGTAGATCGCACAGTTGTAAGTCTTGCATGGTCTATTGCGCCGTAAGATGCATATTTTATAAATGTTGCAAACGTAATAAAACTTAGGTCACGTGCCACGAAGCAAGTGCGCAGCGTGGGCAGCAAATAGCAGCACGCTTGCAACAATAGTGGCAATGATAGCCGCGTCATACTGGTCGCAGTGGTACGCAATGTAGATTGCTTCCACAATGATCAGCACTATGCCAAAGTCTGTACAGCGCTGTTTCTCGAGTGCAATAATCATGACATACAGACTCAAAAAAATTAAAACAGGTTCCACTAGCAGCAGGTGCACAGCTGCAAGCCGCGAGAGGCCGCCTATGTAGGTAAAGACACGCTCGCACGTCTCTGAAGAACAGCATAAAGCACTTACGGTCACGAGCAGAAGAAACGTGGGCAGCGAGCGACGCGTATCGTACAAAATGCCCCGACTGACATTCTGCACGCCAGTAAAAGCAACCTCATGTGACACACCAGTCCAGAAAAGACCACTGCAGAAACTTGGGACGTACAGGTTTAGCGCGCTTGAGTTTTGTATCTCCTCAGGCTCGCGCCATTGCGTGGTGCCCAAAGCCACAATTAGTAAGGACATACAGGAGTAAAAAAGCACGCGCATTTTGCCGCCCTGTACGCGCTCTGTCCGTGACTCGTGAAAGCGGCATTCACGGCTGAGCATGTTACAAACCCAACCAGTAACCATTCCGGAAGTCACCATGAAACTGGAGTCGTACGTCGAAAAATTGAAAGATACGAAGGTGCACCAGAGCACGAGGCCCACAAATGTGACGTACAGGAAGTAGAGGTCCAAGTTTATACTGCGTTCAAAAACTACTTGCAGCGGGACAGACAAAATGTCAGACGTCTCTGACTGTGACTGAAATTCACAGCGCGACTCAATGTTTTCAGTAAAGTTGTCATTAGCAGTGTTTGTCTTTTCGTGTGCTATGTCCTTGGATGTTCTCGATGCAGTTTCCGCTGCAACTGTTTCAGAGTCTATCTCTTGAATTGCAAAGCGGTTGCATGGACTTTCTGCGCGACTGACTGGAGCGGAGTTGCTAGGCCGTTTCACAAGCACAAATACTGTGCGTTCGTTCTTCACGACCTTGATAAAAAAAACAAAGACGGAGTGTGTAAAAAGCACAGCGCTCACAATACCAACCTGCATCGCCGCAATAAGTGTGCGCGCGTTTAACCCTGTCAGACGCACATCATCTTCTTGAAAGTGCATGTTTCCTACAAACATAACAGTTGTGAAGAGAGCAAGGAGCACGAGAAAGCGGGAAAGCATGCAAGTCGTTGTCAAATATACGATGGGCTTCTGAACAAAATTTCATAGGCATTTATGTACAAAAAAGTGTTTAAAAATAACAAGACAAAGTTCTTGTATAAGCGAATTCTGCGTCATGCAGGACGTCATTTGCACTCCTGATGTGTATTACAGTCCCGCGTTTCAAGAATTTATTTTTAAAGAACGCACATCTTCAAACTCTCAATGGATTTTTGATATTATTGCAAATACGCATTGTCCAAAGCGCGAGCAATTATTTATTCAAGAAGAGCAATGGTGCCTTTGCGCCGACCAGCACCACGGCAACGATATTCGCTACCTTGTAATCTTCAAAGACACAAACCTTGTGACAATTCGCAACCTGAATCAGAAACACATTGCCTTGCTGAAGGAAATCTACTCTTCTGTACGAGCTTGGCTTCTTACCAGACACAAACAAGAATTTCACATGTTTTTTCATTATATGCCCAGTGTGTTTCAACTGCACTTACACGTGACGTCCAAGACACAGTACATTAACGTAAATAGAGCGCATTCGCTCATGGAAGTTGTTGCTCGCCTCAAAAAAAATTCGAACCATTATGCTCAAGCGCTAATTCTCACCTCGTATTGTCGGACAATAAAACGTGCTGAAACTCACAAGTCCGTGCAGTACGCTATATAACATTGTAAAAAGGAAATGTCATGGAACGATCTTCCTGGACTAGGAACAGCAACCGGCACCCGCGTCGATTCTGCCGCAAAGCACATTATGGCTTGCAAAATGGACACCAAGTTGTTGCAAGCAATGCTAGAAGACAACACGGACCCACAGAACGCGCTACACAACGAAAAAATGAAGTATTGCATGCACAAGGACGAGATTGTGTTGAACACTACTAACACAGATCAAAATATTGTTACAGCGTACCCAATGGTCGTTACCACGCTCGGTGACGTTCACGATTTTGTGACGACGGTAATTGCAAAATTGTACTCAAAAGAAGATGCTACGGCTTTTTACGCATATCAGAATTCAATGAAAACTGTCAAAGATGATACTGATATGACAAAATTAGATCTTTCGTTTAAACCATCAGACCCAGATGAAAAAAAAGACAAACAAAGAATGCAAGTACGCATATTACCCGACTTTCGCTGCCAAGGTGTTGCTCTCGGACAAGCATGGGCAAGCTACTTGTCCGGCGACAACGTTGCGTCTGTGCTTGTAGGAGGTATGGTTACTGTTCAAAACGGACACTTTGTAATGCACACTGGGGACCTGGTCCAGTGGTATTTTGACTTTGAAAAATTTAAGTTTGACCAGAGCAACACAAAATCTGCTGGAAGACGCATTGCAAAACAGACAAAGGATCCAACAAGAAACGATAAACGTGAACGTTACATGGATGAGCGGCTGTTTGGAAATTCTGCAAAAACAGGCAAAACCGCAGGACAGAAAAACACTAACAATATTGTGCGCATCAAGTCGTACAAGATGCATTATATTGGTGATGATAATTCACAGCTTTTCGTAACAGATCATTATGGCGATAAGATTCGAATTTTTGCCAAGTGCATTAGTGGAGGCCGGCCCTTTGACGCAGTGGACATTATGCTTATGACGCAATCTTTGTAGACTGATAGTTTTTACTATTTACAGACTGAGCAGTATGATATCAGGGTCATGCGAGTCGGCAGAGCTGCGTGAATGTGTTGTTGATGATTTACATGTGACTGCTTCCAGTAGTACGTATGATGCTGTAAATAGTGTAGGTTGTCAAACAGCACCAAGAAGTGTTACACAAAGCACTGGCAGTGGCGCGAGCGTCATCCAGCACTTTGAGCTTGCATTTCAACTGGAAAAAGATTCTCTGCGCTTTCAAATGTTTACAATCATTGCGTGTGCTAGTGCTTACTTGTACAGCTTAGCTTCGTGTTGCATGTTTTTTTCGTCCCTGTACCCCGTTAATCCAGTCCCTGAGACGTTTGGTAAGAATGCAACGGAAACATACCAACGGAATTCTGCAGTAGATGCACTTCTTATGAGCAGCCACGTGTTTGCAATCGACGTCAGCTCAGCAGTATTTGTTGTCACAGGGTTTTTTTCTGCGTACATATTTGCCAACGTGCCACACAACGATCGCTTTGAACTGTGCAAAATGTTTGCGCTCTATGTTCTCATCGACGTGTGGCTTGTATGCGGTCTAACGTTGATTGCAGGCTCCATATTTCATTTGCTGCGTCACAGCTTTCAAGCGCATGATGTCGCACTCACTGTAATTGAGAGTCTACTGAGCCTTCGCACGCTCGAACTTCAGCAAGGAACTGAGTGGTGGCACTCGATGAATCCCAGTGCATGGCCTGTGCTGTGCTTCTTTTGGGCCACAATCTTAACACCTCTCACTCTCGCTGGGAACGAGAGGCTGCGACGATGCCATGCAGGCGCTGAGGTCATTGTGCCGTGGATTAACGCGTGTGGACCTATTCTCATTATTTCTCTCTTTGCGCTCGTGCACGACAACAGTAACATCTTTTACATCAACGCTTCGCACGTAGGCTATCGAGTGCTGGAGTTCAATTTGGGCATCTGCATCTATTCCAGCATGATTAGTTGGCCAACGAGTTTTTGGAAGGTAGCGACTATCACCAGCATCCTTGCGCCATACGTCCTTGTCTGTTTCTTCATGCTGTGGTGGGCAGAGATTGGCCAGCCTGTTTCTTCAAACACGAGCACTTGCATCCGCATGTACAACTTTTCCCCGTGCATCAAAATGCATCATGGATTCCTTATGCGCGGGTGCTTTCTCGGCACAACACTCGTGAGTCGAGTCGTCACGAGTTCTGAGGACACTATGCGCAAGATAGCAGCTTGTTTTACTCCTTCGCACGCGCATGCCCTTACAGCAAGCATGGTCGCCGTGCTTCTGACATGGCCTATTTGCTACATTTTGCATGTAATCTTGGAGGTCAACTTTGGCTTGCAGTTGGTGCGCGATAACACAGCGCTGCTCATGCTCTGTGCTCCCAACGTTGCGTTCGCTGTTGCGCTGATCTGGGACTCCTCGTGGAAACCCAAAATTTTCCTCTTTGTGGAGGCTTCTATCAACAGTTTGTTGCCTAATTCTACAACCTAACGGCTTGCGCGCACAGGCAACGATAGTAAAAATATTCATATTTTATTTAAATGTTAAATAATTAAAAGTTCATGCAGTCGCGAGCAAAACTATCCCACAGATTTGTGGCATCCTCATTGCTTCCACTGTCCGGCTCGCCATCCGCCTTGCGCTTGCCAAGAACATCATCTCGCGTGCGCGAACCTGGCGTTGCGTAGTGTCCGTCAATTTTCTGCTTGAGCTCAAGGTTTTCGCCCCGCAACTTGTCAAGGTCGTGCTCCTGACGCTGGTGCAATGCTGACGCGGCAACCATCATTTGCCACACGCCGTTCTCTTCTGCAGAATTCTGCACGAGCTTTTCCATGCCGTGTTTGAACTGCTCCTTACACTTTTCATCCTTCGTCTCGCAAGCATCCATCCACTTTTTCATCAGCGAGTCTAGGGCGCTTTGCATTCCTTCACGCGTGCGCGCGCTAAACTTCTCTACGCGCAACTGAGCTTCTGTCAGTTGCTTTTCCTTGGAAGCCAGCTTGCTTTCGAGCTGTTCAATGTGTCTGAGCATGTTAGTCATGTCTCCGTTTTTTGCATGAGTGCTCTGCTCATGCTCAGACTTGTCCTTGCCAAACGGCAGAAACTGTCCAGACTCATTCCGAGCTGCAATAAATTGCTCGCGTGTCTGTGGCTCACGCTGCTCACCGAGTTCACTCTTGTTTTCACTCTTGGTATACTCTGCCTTGGAAGATGACGGGCCACCCAGATATGACATACTCGAGCATTCTTAAATATTAACAAGACTTAAAGCCGCATTTGTGAGTGTTTCACGTCGTAAGAGCCGTCTGGACTTCGTACACGCAGACGCAAACAATACATACAAGAGTAAGCTGTGGAGCACCTTCACCAACACTAGCGTTTTGAAGGATTACGTTAGTGCACGCAACAAACATTACTTCCGAAAAACTGGCAATGGCTCGCGACTGCAAGTCTAAAACACTTAGGCTTGTGTGAACGCAAAATACAAGCAAAGCTGCAAGAACAGAGCTGCCTGCATCTACACTGAGCAACCCCATGCGCTGAAGTTCAGCTGCTATTCGAAAGATTGTAAAACCACGCACGTCTTGCATCAAACTTAATTTGTCTAACCCAAGTCGATCAACAACAATTATTAACAAGGCCCACAGCACGATCTGGACTACATGTGGCATTATTTCCGTCGCATGTGCTAACGTGCGTAACATCCAGTCGACCAATAGCATGTGCCATGCGCGAGCAACATACTTATACAGCGATAATTCTGGAATGCCAGTGTTTATGAATCTTGCTCTTGTTGTAAGCGCAAAAGTAAACAAGCATAAGAAAAAGGGCGACACTCCAAAGTCTACCCGTGCCAACGCTTGCCGAGTTGTAGTCGCGTACTGAAACAACCATACAGCCAATGCATTCTGCAGGTATGCCGATTGCATAAATGCAGGGTTGAAAATTTCAATTGCTCCAGGTACGCAAAGTCCTAGCGTGTTGAGCAAAAAGCCTTGTGCCACACCTTCTGTGCTACTTGACGCCCAATTTTTGAACACAAGCAGTTCTTGCGCTGCTTGTCCAAGCTGTACAATAAGAACTTTTCGTGAAATTTCAAAACCAATGTCTTTGGTCTTCACAGCTCTTGCAAAACCTTCCAGACCCACGCACAGTATTAACAATGTTGCAAGCTGTTCACTCGCTGTTAGCACACTGTAAAGCGAAGTCTGTAGCGCTGTGGCTATTTGAAAACTTAGAACAGATTCGGCTCGAATCAAAACGCGCACAGCGTCTGTTTTTACCTGCGCAGCCCATCGTAGACCTTGCTTCATGAGCAAACTGTTGCTTTAGTATGAAAGTTTGCGTCAAGCGCAAAGAAATATACAGTTTCCTTTCAAACGACTATTAAGAAATGTATATTATGCACCGTCGAATTCGAATACACAAAACTCCTCACCAAAACCACAGACGCTGTGTTGCCATAGCTACATGCGTTGTTGTGTTGTTACTCATTGGCTTTGTACTTTTGACTAACTTGCTTCAAACATTGTCAAAAAACTCAAATTCAATAGCGGATCGCCGCAAAGGCTTTGCATTGCCTTGCGTCGTTCTCACACAGAATATTAAAAGAATGGATTCCAGCGTAAACGCTTGCATTCCATTCATCGCACCTGCATTTCAAGAGGCAGAACTTGATTTTGTCTTACCGAGTGCCCGGAATAAGGTACTAAACCCTGAATTGCTTGAAATGGCGCGAGACCTCAGTAATAACGCCAGCGTCAACATTTACATGAATCACGTGCGCATGTGGGCAATGCTCTTGACTAAAAAATGGGACGTTGCACTGTTTCTGGAAGATGACGCCATTCTTCCCAGCACACTTGATGAATTTGTAGTGCCTCTTTTAGATGAAATGCACCGCAAAAATGTTACTAATTACGTAGTGAAGTTAGTTGATCATTGGATTGCATGGCAGTGGAAATCTAATTTTACTGTGGGTAATCACGATCTTAGGACGTGTACTTGCAGGCCCGCCGTACACTCTTCAAGCACAGCTGCATACATCATGGACAGGCACGCGGCGCAAACGCTTGTCACCAACGCTTTTCCAGCGTCAATGCACGTTGACAGCTACGTGCACAACATGGGCTGCACAAAGAACTTGATCAATCTGTTCCAGACTTACCCGCATGTAGTCCACTATAACAACAAACCTTCAACACACATGAAAAAATTGAGTTCTCAACGAATGTTTTTACTTGTCCGTGAATTAATCACTAACGCACTAAATTCTAATTGTTAATTTGTGCGTCACATCAGTGCGCACACTGTTAAACCCGACTGCAAAGTCGCCAAGAGCAACGCTGCAACTAAGAGTGTAAAATAAACACAGCAGCGCAATATCCGACTTTCAAGCATTTGAACGCTTTCATCAACTATACCCCAAACCCCGACCCACAAAACTATTGTGGTTATGAGCACCTCCAAGCAGACGCCTTCAAACATACTAAGCTGTCGTGAAATATTGTCTGCGACTTTTGGCGCAGCTGTCGCGCCTGAACTCGAAGCTGAGGGTCTGGCTCGAAGCACAAGGTCACAAAATGTCTTAGCTCACTTGACCATTTTGAGGAGTCGTGTGGAGGCGCTTGCCCGTGTGCAGTCCGCCACATGGCCATAAACTCATTTGTACGACCGTGCGCGTCACTATTTGCCCATGGTAAGCGCCCGGTCGCAAGATTAACACAAGTGCAACCCAGAGCCCATAGGTCAGAAGCCAGGCAATGCTTGTGTGGAGCTCGGGCCACTTCAGGAGCCAAGAAAACTGGCGTTCCAACAGGTTTGCCAAGTTTTAAACTTGCGTCTTCTTCAGCCTGTCCAATCCAATCTACTAGCTTGCAAAGACCAGAGCGTCTTTCTTGAATAACATTGCTTGGTTTCACGTCACGATGTGGAATACCGTGCGCATGAAACGCTACTAACCCTTCAAGGACGTCAAACACTGAGCGCACCAAGCAATCACCTTCCAGTATTCCGTCCCGCTCAAGAACCTGCGCCAATGAGCACCCTTCCACGTACTCCATGGCCAGCCATCCGTCAACAGGGTTGTGCGACAGAACGCGTACGACGTGCGTGTGTGCAATGTTGCACTCAATGTCTTTGAGCGCTGCGCCGAGAATGTTCGGCCGCTTAAAAACTTTCAAAGCCACTTTTCCACCCACAAGTTTGTACACAACAGCAGCTGCACCATGGCCCAGTGTTTGCACGACATCTTCTGTCACCAAGGGCCCGATGCAATGCATGGCAAGTTCTTTGTAATTTTTTTGAATTTACTTTTACTCAGATTTATAGGAATGCCTAAAATTGCGCCTTATGTCAAAAACCCTTCACCGGTTCAAAATTTGTTTTTTTTGGATTTTCTGTCATTTCTGACTTTTTCAACAACAAAAAGCAAGCAACTTGAGGCATCACAAGTAATGCGATTCAAGCGTTCACTTGCCATGCCTCCAATCTCCCCCGACGCTGCTCAGAAGGAAACTGTCATCATCATCGATGCCCCAAACGAGGTTGTTGCTGGCAACAATGAACCGCTGGAGACACAGCCGCTGGAGCCGACCACTGTTAATGAGCCGACCACCGCCGGAGACAATCAGCAGACAGCGGCTGCAGATACTGAGCCGACCGCCGCCAGAGACAATGAGCCGAAGACTGTCGAAGACATGAACGACGAACCTGTAGCTGACACCACTAACGAAGCCGACGGCATTGTTGAAGAAAAAGCTGAGGATGCCGAAGATGAAGCAGGCGATGATCACGGCGTCGTAAAGAAGCAGCGCATTGAGTGAGGACAATCTACTTTAATTTTACAATTCCGGCAATTGCGCGCTCAGTCCCGCGCATGAAGCTTGGCAAGCGACTTCCATCTTCTGCATGCCATTTGATGTACTGGTTTAAGGCAGTGTGCTCGTGAAGCAAAGAGTTTTCTTGGACCTGCTGAATTTGTTTGCTTGCGCGGATTCGCCAGAAGTCTCGTGCGTGCTGGTCAAGACCTAGCTTTTGAAGCATAGCATATGTGTTTGCAAGCTCTTCTTCCATGACAAGCGCGTTGCTTTGCATGCGTCTTCTTGTCTTATATTTGCTTCAACACGCAATTGTTCAAAGTATATCAGTAAAACTTTATTTCCCGTTTAACGTATTCAAGATCTACATGAGATGCAAGATCACTTTAGCACAAATGTTGCCATGGCTACATTAGCGTTTCTGTGCTACCGCTTGCTCTTTCATTCTGAGCGCGAAGCAAGCATTACCGCATTGATCTTTTGCGCTGCATGTTCGTGGTGTGTGGGCCAGATGGCTGCAGCCGCTGCAGGCGCTCATATTGAAAGTACACCCTATTTCACCTTTGCAGCTGAAGCTGCTCGCTCAGCTTGCAGCAGCGTTCTTTTCAGCATTTCTGCCCGCGAGACCTGCTGGAATTATACTTCATATTTTATCCCCAAAGAGCCTGATTGAAGAATTTTGTTCCAAACGTTTCTACTTTGAGCTACAGTATAAAGCACAAGTAAAGTATGCTTGTCATGGGCGTATGCAACCCAGCAGGCGAGGCGTCAAACTATAACGGACTTTATTTTACAGAAGAAGAACTGCGCAAGCTGGCACAGGGAGCGCTGCGCGACGTGCCCGTCAAGGCTGAGCACCGCGGACAGGAACTTGGACGAGTTGTCTCAAGCTTTGTAGACTGCGATGGCAAGCTCAACTGCGTCATGCGCATTTCAGAGGACACTGTCGAGGGCGCCATTGCTGCTGGACTTGTAAAAGACGGCATTGCGCGCGAACTAAGTCTTGGGTACTCGGTTGACGTAGAACACACAGGCCAAAAGTTGCAGGCAGGTACAAAGCGCGTGCTTGAGGTATCGCTGGTGCGCAAAGGTGCTCGAGAGGCTTGTTTTGTCACAGCATTCGAGGAAGAGGGCAAAAGCACGTGCTGGAAAACAAATGACTCCGCATGTAAAGCATCTGATGCATGGAACCTATTTGACATGAATTAAACTGTACATTGTCATTGGTCAAAACACACGCAGTATTCTGTATATACAGCAAGTTTTTGCCGCAAATCTGTCAATTCAGCGAGCTGTGCAGTATTAACTTCTTGCAGGCGTGCTATTTCCCTCTGCATCACGTCCTGCTCCTGCTCATATATGCTTGCGTGTGCTATTTTGCCAAGGTCTATCACGTTGTAATTACGAGGATTGTTCAATAGTCTGCGACGATAAAGGTCGCAGAGAATGCGCACATCGTCTGCGCAGTAGGACACGAGCTTGTCCCATTGACCTTCTTGTGCAAATTTGATTGCTTGTAGTCCACTGCCGGACTTTACTGCCACGTTGTTGTGCTGACAAAGCAAATTAAGACCGAACGTATGTGCAGGCCCAAAACATCCAAGACGCGCCGCTTCGAGAATGTCTGTCGTTTTTAAAAGCCATGCGGCTGTGGTTTGCTCCGGAAGATTGAATGCAGTGTGAATAAATGGTATGTCAAAACGAATTCCATTAAAAGCACACAGCGAAGTAGCTGCGTCAAATGCATCCACAAGTTCTTTCCGCAACAGTGACTCGTTTTGTGGCTCTTGCGCTCGCATTCGTCCAAACTCATACGCACGTCGCTCACCCGTTTCAAAATCTTGTGTACAAACTACAGTGACAACGCAATCTTTGGGGTCTAAGCCTGTTGTCTCAATATCAAATGCCAGCATTTCATTACCATCTTTGTCACACTACGCATCAAGCCAAATATTTTTTTTTATTATTTGTAAACACTTGTCACGGTGAGGGCAAAATACCGTCGTAACATGTCGAGCATCTTTTGCATTGTTGATCTCCGTCCTGCCAGTACCCAAGCACGCATTTATCCACGCATTTGTTTTGAACATCCTCGTCTGTGTCTCCTGTACAAGGCTTCCAGCTGTCAATATCTTTTTTCTTTGTCGGAGGCATACACACTGTGCATTTTTTACAGCACAGTGGATTGTAATCATCGTAACCTATGTCCACTCGTGTTTTATTGGGAAGTTCAAAGGTAAAACCTTCGTTGACAAAATTGCACGTAGGGACTTTGACGTCAAAGAAAAATTCAGGCGGACAATAAGGCTTAAGGTTGTTGACAAATGTGCGAAAATTTCCGCGCTCTACACCTGCAATCTTTGTGCTGGAATCGAGTTCTATTTGTACTGGATATAATTTTTTGAGTAACTGACTGCCTTGCATCTCACTGTCGAAGTGTTGGTACGTATCTCCCAAGTTGTGCCGACCACACGCAGAAACAACATAAATTTTTTTGCCTCGTCTGACCCATGTCGGACAACGCACGCACGTATAGTCTTCAAGAATCTGAAATTTGTTACTTGCGTCCGTAGAGTTCTGACTCCATGGCGGGTCGTGACAGCCAGCATCTTGTTCAGGATGGCTTAAAAAAAAATTTGGCGCACATTGAGTTTTACACGCCTTGCATTTGCCTTCCGGAAAAGATTCATAGTTTTGATTACAACCGTCATTATAATACCCTGCATCACAAGCTGTACAAAATTGACAGTTTCCATTTGTAAGAACTTCCCATTTAGTTGCGTCCAAAACAGTGTTTGCATTTAAACTACTAATTTTCAAAAACTCAAAATTTGGTGACTTGACCCAAGTATTAGAAGTCGCAGTACTGATACCACAACCGTTGCTATACTGGAATCGCGCAGCGCACGCTTGTTTACAATGTTTTAATTCGCATAAGCCCTGTGCTCTGTCTAAAAAATGAAAAACAGGTATCACGATGCCTCGCGTCTCGCCATCTGGGCGATAATGATCTGCGCCTGAGATCTGTATCTCAGACCCTGTCTTTGATATTTTTCTCCGACTCAGTGGCGTGCAATCAGCATTTACTTTCAGGACCGTGTATGGATTCGTCACCAATGAGAATCCTGGCAGGCTCTTCAACGGATAGTCTTCAGTTTCAGTAATTGTCAGCTCGTCGCATTGCGAGCAACTTATGCATTTTTTACCGTCTTTTGGATCCACTCGATCTTTTTTCTCTGTACTACAGGCAATGCATCCAGTGGTGTCAGACGAGCGCATTGTTTCGTCAAGACTACATGGCAGGCAAGTTTTCCAATTGGCGGTAATTTGATAGACACAGTGCATTCCGTCAAAACACACTGCCAATCGCTCTCCAGAACCGCACGGGCGCTGTGAAGTGGCTCTTGTTTCAGCAAAATTATTGCCAATGATAGCAACTTGTTTTGAAGCCACGGACTCGCATTTTTGCTGAACGTCACCCCGATATTTGTTTACAGGACAATCGGTACAGCAATCAGCTGCTTCCTTTCCTCTACAATAATATTTAAGATTCAGAAAACTCCACTCGCCTTTTGACTCAAAAGTTTTGAGCTTTTGAGTTCCAGAAGGACATGACAGACACGTCTGCGCGACGAATGCAGTGGCATAAATGAAATTGAGCCCGCCGTCATATAACACCGTACTTTTATAGGGTAAAAAAGACTGTAATTTTAACTCTTGCCACTCATTATCATTGCATTGCTCACACTTTGGGCCCTTTTGTACACCCTCATTGATGGAACATGACCGGCATGGTATCATTTCTCCTTCACGCACAGTAATTGAACTTCCAGCAGGCGCAGCCCAAACATCTTTGACAAATCCAGGTGGACAAGAGCTGCAGATAGTCCAAATAAAGTGACTTAAGCGGTCCTTGTCTTGTATGAGTTTGTCAATGTCGTTCTGTTTGAATTGCATATTGATAATTTCGTTTTTGAAATTTGTTAACACGATACCTGCCTTGTGTTTTGCTTCAAATTTATCATCGGCACATAATTTACAAGTGGGTTTTTCTCCAGAGAACTGAAAAACTCCACGACCCCAATGTTTTGCGTCTGCTAAATTTTGAACATCGTTGTTCTTCTCATTCTTGATTATTTCATTACAGTCATTGGTACACCACAGAGTGCCCGAAGTATCCTTAGTTTTGCGTGTGCGCGTAAACGACGGACAGTCATAGCACACTCCACCGGTCCCATACTTAGGCCATGGACACTCGACACAAGAGATGATGTTGTACCCGGCACCACCACCCTGATTAGCAACAGTTTGAGTCGTTTCACGCAAATACTGGTTGTTTGGGCAAGTGGGTGACTGCGAATTTGCGACAACTATCAACGCTAATAGTACAACTATCAACGCTAATAGTGCAGCAACATGAATCTTTTTCAACAGCGTCGTGTGTAAGGGCATGCCAAGGCAGCCGTAAATATACGCAGAGAGTTGTGTCGAAAATGTTTTATTTTAGCATAGTCCAGAAAACTTTTTATCAGGTTGCGGAACTAGTTTCAAAAAACGTTCTTTGTCAAGTTTTTCAGGCGTAATTTCTGGCTGCCTCGAGCGGCGCGATATCATCCAGACACACGCAAGCGTTACAACACTAACAACCAGTGCTAAGCAGGCAAGCACAAGCGCAAGTGTGTCTGTACACCCTAGCGCAGTTGACGCCCCACAAGCAGACATCAAGGCTGTGTTATTGTAGCTGTACTGTAACGAATTGAGAAAGTACGGCGAGCTCCAGATATCTGCCGCGCTGGCCGTCCAGTTTGGTGGCTGAAGCGAACGTCGAGCACGTCCATGCATTTCCGTTGCCAGCAAGCGCTCGTAGGAGTCTAAAGACAGAAGTCGCCGTTGAAGCAGAAGCGGTGGCTCGCGCCTGCGACGTGCACGCTGCAGGTGATGTGGAGCAATAGCATAAGAATGGTTGCAGTGTCCACAGCGCAGCCGCGGAGTTTGTGTCGAGTTCGGCGTCCTTTTCCACGGCGGTGTCCAGCTTGTGCCATTTAACTGTGTGTCATTGACAGTAAAGTGTGGCAAGAGCGGATGAATAATTTTCTGTACAGCCTCAAAACTTAGAAACAAGGATGCAGGCGCCCACGGTATCGCGTGCTGTTCGAGTCGATCCACTTTGTCGTGCCAGTCACTTGAAACACAATCTTTACATTTGGTTGCGCCCGATGCTGACGAATACGTACCCACTTTTGTCGTGTTTGTTGCGTTTGGTTCAGAAACAAACTCTGAAGCTGCTTCACTTGAAACATTTACCACCTTCGACGCCTCTTGAACAGCAAGTTCCGTAAGCCGTTGCATGTCATGTACAACTTCCGCAAATATTTGAGACATGCGCGGCGTGTCATATATAGGCCTCTGATGATTGATAGTATTTGAGAAGTGTCCGAGTATGAATTTTGCTACACGGTCTGAAACAGCTGTAGTGTTCATGTTAGCCATTGGCCTGTTGGCGTACACACACGCATTCCAAAACAATGGTGAATGTAGGACACATGAAAACTATTGCGGTTTGACTTTTCAACAAAACTTGAACTGTCATTGTTGCAAAAATGAATTATACAATAATATGCTGTTCGTGTGTGAACCTGTTGTATTCGGAACCCAAATTGACGCATTAGGACACCGACTTACTAAAGCCGCACCCAGCACATGCCAAAGCTCTGATGCCTATTGCAACAAACAAACAGGGGCCACCTATTTGGATACCGTTGCAGGGACAAATCCACTATGTCATTGTTGCCAGAATGAATATATTGGCTCCTTGACACATTTCCTGGAAACAGATAATGTTTTTCTGCGCAAATTGCCTTGCGAACCTTGTTTAGGTAATTATTATGAGACTGCAGAATTTCACAGGTTGTCATACTGTTCCAGCACCTCGCCCTCACAAACCTGTAGAAATTCAAACTACGAATCGTGTAAGTGGTGTGGTAACACTGGAGGATATATCAGAGCCAATTACAGTAGCTACCTTCAATGTCGCAGGTGTGCAAGCAAAGGATTACTCAAGAACAGTGACCCAAATTGGTCGTGCGTGCCTTGGTGTAAAAAGGGGGAATATCTGGATTACGACGGAGTTTACGTGGCAGATTGCTTGCTCTGCCCTGCTGGTAAATATCAAGATGAGGACAATCATAGACTTATGACGTGCAAAAGTTGTCCTTTTAATAGCGATTCCCAAGTTGCAAGCACGTCGTGGACTTCTTGTAAGTGTAATAATGGCTTTAAGCAAGAGTTTGTGGTCGACCCGTCAGGGCTGCAAATCGACTTCAACTGCTACTGCGACCCGGGCTACTACGTGAATGGCTCTGCGTGTATCAGATGCGGGACGTGCGCTCCAGGACAGTATCGACAAGGCTGCGGCAAATATAATTCTGGCGTCTGTGTAATGTGTGCTGGTTGCGCAAGCCCGTCACACCAGCGCGCTGGTTGTGGCTATCTGTCTGAAGGCGAGTGCAAGGACAAGACAGAACTTGTGCGCATGCCGTTTTGTCCTGTCAGTGAACAGACCAACGCGGCCATGCAGGAGCTCGCGGTCTCTGTGCGACAAGCGTCCGGCCTCGGCGCGTTCTCTTTTCAGCAGGTCTTTGGCACAGACGCAGAGGGAGCGGACTTTATTTGCAGCAAGCCGTGCGACGGCGTGACCTACGACAGCATACAGTGCGACGGACCGTTCGCGTGCAATGTCAAGACGTGTGCAGAGCTGACCCGCCCCAACGAGCTACCGCGTGCATGTCCCGTTGTTATTGAAGCAATGGAACTGCAACTCTCGGCCAAGAGCGTCCGCGACAGAAAGCGACGCGAGTCTTGCGTAGAATGTAACAGGTGCGGCCTTGTAAATGATTTTTTTGCAGACGGAGAGTCTAAGTCAAACTACTACGATAACTGGGGCGGTGGGTGTGTTCGTGAGTGCAGCAAGCTGATGTGCTCAGACAACACAATATGGGATTGGACAAGAAGCAGTTGTCAGCAGTGCAGCGAATTGCGTGACGTCCGCCTGTGCAGCAAGCGCGACAGACTTGCTCTGGGCCTAGAGACAAAAGCCGTTACTGGAAACTGGCCGCTACTGTACTTTCCTGAGTGCGAGGGGCAAAGTGCGAATAAGCAATTGCAAACTTTAAAGTACGGAATTTGTGCTGTATGTGACCATGCTGTCGACAAATCTCAAATTTGCCTTTCTCCAAGTCAGTATCCAGCAGCATGTGTGGACACGCAAGTCGAATGTCAACAATGTCACAGAGCCGGCAAACTCGGGACTGCGCAAATTGTCGATGTATTCAAAGGATGGTGGTTTAACTCGAATAGTGACGCGTTTGAGCATTTGCACTGCCAAATTAGCGCGTGTCGGGATAAGGCCTTGACTACCGTTGGTGCTGCAGACCGCATGTGCACACAACCGTGTTCTGTCATGACCTGTAATGCGCGCGAGATTCTAATACCCTGCCGCCTTCCACATGATGCGCGGTGTGAGTTTATGTTTCCTGACACACCACTTGGCCATCCTGAAGGACTGCAGCAAGACGACGGAGAGAAATATGCAGACGGCGAAGTCAATTTGCTTAATGAGGTAAATGACTTCAAGCACAGACGGTTTGCCAGTTTTGAAAATACCCTGATTGTACTGGGCAACCCAGAATTTGAGTATCAGTGTGTGTGGAATGCAGAGGGCATATTCGACAGCAAGGCAACGCCTGCAGGTGTATCGAATGTCCTGTGGTTGCCCGGAGTTTCAGACGACGACGCATTCAAACAAAGAGGCACTCAAGTGTGCCGTCCATGGGATGTAGCATCTGGCGTCACTCTTCCACTGCTGCCGCTGCAGAACACCATCAGCGCTTCGCAAGAACAAGAAAGCTTGCCCGCAAGCAGCCGTCGCATGCTTGTAGACACAGAAGCCTATGTGCTCTCTTATCGCTTTCACGGTTCGTTCAGTGCGTCGGAAACGGTCGATGTTCGCGGCGCATTTACTGATGCAGAGCACAATCCTGGCGCAGACATGCTGCGTGGCTCACATATCGGTGGCGCAGGACGTCTCTTTTTGATGCTTCGCATGCACGCATCACAGGCTACGGTGGCTGTGACTATGCCCAGCGACCGCAAATTACATGAGGCATCGTGGGTACAATCACTGATGATCAGCTTTGCAGTTGTAGATCTTACAAAATACAATGCCAGGCAGACCTCCGAAATTTTCGTAAGCGCTTCCGTCACAGCAGGCGAAAAACTAATTAACGATCAGGCAGACAACTTTGTGCTCGAGTCTTTCTGGGTCCAAAACTTGTTGGAGCCTCTGTCGTCTTCTCCACTACCGAGTACTATACCAGCATGCGTAGACGACGACAACTACGTTTATAAAGAAATTGACATGCGACCGATCTCAACAGTCAACTACAAAGATGGAGCATGTGTAAATTACAGAACCTTCCTACCATCAGGACAATGTCTACTGGATCATGGTATTGATCGATATGCAGGCGGAACGTCTTCTGCTTATGGACAGATGCAAGTATGCTCAAAATGCGCTCGTACGTGCTATGACGCATGCTGTTATGGCAACCCTGCTACTAGTCCGCTCGGACAAAACTATTGTGCTCCGTGTGTACTAGTACCATCGCAACCGTTCCTTATAGGTGATAACAACAGCCGGTTTTTGCTTGAGGTCGTGGATGAGGCCTTCAACAACTGGACCAAATGCAGCACCTCTGATATGCTCGCCCTTGCAGTTTTAAACCTTCAAATTGCTCCATTTTACTCCCAACCGACGCTGACAAACTACAGCTGGATTAAGCAGCAGGACGGAGTTGCCATTCCGTTTAATGTCAGCGTGTCGTGTATGAAAAACGCCGAAATTTTTCCTGCAACAATATGTCAGAGCGTTCAAGACAATGCAGTAGTGTACGTGCGTACACAGCCGTATACTTTTTTGCCGGAAGCAGACGCCACATGCGCTCTTTGTGGTGGAAATTGCTCGTTATGCACCGAGGACCGCTGTTTGCGAGGTCTGCTACATGTTATGCAACACGTCAATGCTGTGCGCGCAGACCAGCATGGATCTGGAGCAGGTCTGATGCGGTACTTATTGGACACAATTTCATATCCACTTGAGCTTTTACAAGCACACGCAATGAGTCCCTTCGGACAGTGTGTAGTTTTGCTGACAACGCGCAATGCAAGTCACGACGCAGTCATGTGCATCGGATTCAACACCGTGCGCGAACTTGCTAGCACGAAAACAGATGGAGCAGATCATTACTTTGCAGCGTTTCCGCATTTTATTAACAACATCCGCCATACCATACTCTTACTAAAGGGTCGCACTGTGCGTTCTGTAAAACTAGTATTGCTTGACGAGACAGCACAGACTACGCGCATAATCAACAGCAACGTGCAAAGCGCAAACTGGGTGAGTGTATTTGCAACTGCTACACCCACTTCCTCGCAAATTGTTGCACTGTGTCTGAACAGTAATAATCAACTTGAAGTGCGCTTTTACATTTTGCAAGGAGAAGAACTTACCTTACAAGCACGTGAGTCTGTGCTCGAGGTCACGTACCAGGTGGTTGAGGAAACAAGTTCTGTTGAAAACTCTACAACATCGTTTCTTTCCATAGACCCATGGCTATCGTACAGTCGTATTGCAGTGTGTACTCAGGACGCATGTAGTGGCGTGTTTTTGGCAGCTGCTGTGAAAAGGGCGCAAATGGAAGCCAGCGCTACTTCCGAAGGCGGCCCGCGTTTGTTTCTGACCTTATGTTCTGGCAGTCAAACTGCAGACACCACTTGTGCAAACACAACATTGCCTTTGCCTGCCGACAGTACACCCTCTTTCATATCCGTCGCATTTCTGCGTGTATCAAGCAATACTCAACACTGGGTTGTTGGCGTGTTTGGTATTACCATTGCTGTAAGTACTTCAGACGATAATCGTCAAATTAACATACAACTACAACAACAATCACAGCTGCGAAACAGACATTTTATCAAAGTTGATCCCCTGTTCTACACATTAGATGTCGACGTGCAGAGCGGGAGGAGCGACGCTGAAAGCGGTGAGATAATGACGTATCTAAAAGACTTTTACAGTGTGCTTGCTAACACGAGCCTACCAGCAGTGTACGGCGTTGTTGTCGTGCCGCCGTCGCGCTCAAGGGATCAATTACAACTTATAGTCGATGAAAATGCAGCTCCACAGCCTTACTGGCAGTTGCAGATGCACACAAGCAGTTACATGGTAGAGTCGCCTGGCAGCCCAGGTCTTGTAGTGTACGAGAGAACCGGGCCCCTGGCAAGCAACGACGAGTTTGAGGAGCTTCGAGTGTCAAAGCACACACCTTCTCCGTTTTCAAGTAAAAAAGCATCGTTTGTGGCTACATACGAGGGATCGAGCCTTAATCGCAGAATTGCTTTACCAAATGCGTATGGCAGATACACATTGCAGAATAGCAAATGCGTGTTTATGCATGCAAAGCCGGCTTCGTCCAGCGGAATCAAGATGTTGCTGCGTCAGAAAATCAATGATGCACAGCCATGGCTGCTTCTGCAATTTAAAATTGAGTGTAATGCGACCCTTGCATTTACCTGTTCTGAATTAAGACCGCAGTACTGGCGGCACGCAACAAGGTTTGATGTACAGCCGACACCTGAGAACGAAGGCGAGAAGCTGAAGCTGAATAATTTGCGCTGTCCTCTCGCCGAAGTTATTGTTGTGATGCATTCTGCACTTACAAAGGCGACAGTGTATCAGTTACAGCCCGCGCAAGACAGTATCAAAATCCAGTCTCTAGCTGTGGTGCCTGAATGCATTTTTCTTGGTCAAGGCGTCTCATGGGTCAACAGCGTCGCGTTTGCCACAGAACCTTCTTCGCATGAAGTGCGCAGACGGCTGTTACGCGGCGCCGAGCTGATGCACGCGCCAGTCGTCGTCGCTCCTATCTCCAGTTCCTGGCGCCGAGAGCGCATCGTCGCTACACTTAACCCAGTTGAGAACATGCGAGTAGAGCTGACAATTAAACGAGATGCTCGCCTTATGCACGCCACCAGCGTTGGAGTGGACGATGTTCAAATAGCAGCGGTGCTTAGCTCTTTTCCGTCGCTGTTGAGTGATGGCGTTCTCTGTGCGGTCATAAACATGCCCACAGTGGCAAACCTGCAAACTGTAGGACTTGCGTCCCTTATTGTCAACACGACCTGGACGCGCGTGCACGTGACTGTGTCGCTGCAACGCTTTGCAAATACAGAAGCGTGTGAGTACCAGGTGCGCTTATACAACGATGTTTCAGCCGACTGCCCGTCGTTTACTGCACAGCCGTCGGGAATCGAGCGTATCGGCTGCAGACTGCTTAGTGACGCTACAAACGTGCGCGGGTCTTATGCGGAATGTCAAGTAGAAGTGCCCCTGGACACGGCAAACGTGGGCGTCGCTGTACAGGCAGTAAATCAGGAGGTCGGCTGTCTTCTTGGTGCAAACGACTCGCTCGTCGCTTGGCTCAGGCCGTACACGGCTCTGTACTCGTGCCCGACAGGCCAATTTCGAGATGCTGCAGGCGCCTGCATTAATTGCCATGACACCGAGGCTCTGGTTGCTGGATGTCCGCTTGGACAGCGCCTGTCTGGATGCCCTGCGCTGTTACAGGCGCCCTCGCGTTGCGAAAAGTGCGTCGCAGGATCCGAAGCCGTGGCGACAGGCGTGGCAGACTGGGTCACAAGCAATGCCAGCATCTGTGCCTGGAGGTGCAAAGCTAATTTTTTTCGACTCGGCGACGCTTGCATTCCCTGCAGCACACAACAGCAAGAGTGTGCAGCTGGCCAGCGCTGGCAGGCGTGTGACGCACAGCAAGACGCGCGATGTGTTGCATGCCCCGACCTTCGTCTTACGATGGGCACATACGCATCAAACGCAGAGTATTACGATGCTTGCCAAACTCGTTGTCGTGAAGGCTGCTACAACGACACTACCGAACTTGCCGACGGCCGCTGCAAGCGCTGCTGGGACAGCAGAGAGCTGGCGCTGCATGCAAGCCGCGAAGTCAGTTTTTTTGCGCTTTTCAACTGCTCTGCTACAAGCAACGCGCGGTGGGCGCCTTGTGCTGAGGAGGTTGGAGCGCAAGTCGTTGGCAGCGACCCGGGCGCAGACAGTACATTTACAGGCCGCTGCGTAATGAAGTGCAGGCCCGGGTGGCGCAAGCGCAATCCTGAAGAGCCAGGAACATCTACCTGCGTGCAATGTGAGCATCCGCGCAGGGTGCAGCTTGGAAATATAACACAGCTTCCTCTTGAGACGCACGCATTTAACTGGCTTCCAGAGTCGTGCTCAATATCGTGCATTGACCCGTGGTTAAGCACCCGCGCGCGAAACGCGCCAGAAGATACGTGTGTGATTTGTGAAGCCGAGGACGGCGGTTATTTGTGTCCTGATGGCCAGTTTCCAACAGGGCCTTACTGCGCGTGCCAGTCTTGCGAACTGTAGACACACGAAATCTATTAATTTTTTTAAAAAAAGATACCAGCATAATAAAGACGACTTTTACATGCAGCAACCGCAGCTTGTCACTCACGAAAAGCCCACTGTAAGCACTGCAGGCGTCGTGTACACTAATCTTGCTCATCGCATGATGACCCCTCAGGAGCTTGATGCTGCGCGAAACTGCGTCAGTGAGTCAATGCATACAAAAATTACTATGCTACCCAATCACTCCATCAATCCTGACGGCGAGTTAGAAGGCTTTGTTTTTGAGTGCTGCGGTGAAGACTCTGCAAGCGTCCTGCCACTTACAAAGTCGAGCTTTGCCACTACCGCTGTCTACGAGTGTTTGCCAGACACTGCTGCTTTCCGCAATCTGAGTTCTGACATCGAACGCGCAGCTGCGTTGCTAATGGAAACAGTGCGCAGCATTGACGCAGACAATGAAGAGCCTCTCAAGTTTGACTGTATGCCAGACTGGGAAAATGCCGCCGTTTCGCAGCTCAAGGACCAGCGAGCTTGGCGCGAAAGCATTCCTGCAAAAATCGGCGTGTACCATGCGTTCATGCGCACAACGGCGCAGAACATGCGGGAACACAAACTTTTTATCGTCGTTTCCGGACACTGTCGACACGCCAGCGAGGAGTTGTATAATTTATGGCTTGACGCGCGCGAAACCATCACAGTCAAGCAATTTATGGATTGTGCTGAGGTCGACTGGCTTCGCAAAGCGACGCTTCGCCACCACAACCGCCTGGCTGCGCGTCTTGCTCGAAATCTCGGTCTCAACGTCCGCTACATCGACGACGTTGATGCAGTCACCAGCACCAGTGCTTTGTTGCCAACTACATGCAGCGTCAGTCGAGATCTTGTAATGAGGCGTGGACGCGTCGCGCTTACCAGTGATGCTGTGCTGCTTGATGGCTCAAAGTCAGGGGTCGTATTTGACTGTTTTGCAAGTGAAGGATTCTGGGTGTTCATGGGTCCGCGGGACACTGGGTCGTACCGCATGTTTGGCACCGAGCTCCGCGTTTCTGACGCCAACGCTGCACTGCCCTCCAAAACAGTGCGCCACCATCGTCAGTTTCCTGCTCGTGAAAAGGCTAACATTGTCAGCGCACCAGCACGACGCGTGCAAGATGCCCCGTGTGATGACATCTCTGCCAGTGCAAACATTCTATATCACAAAGCTGAAACGTGCTATACAAGTTTTCTTTTTCCACACGCAGACTTTGTGCAGGCTATCACAAAGCTTGGCTACAACATGAACGACGGCATTACAAATCTTATGCCTATAGTCGTCTATTGCGAGGACGAGTAGTTGGTGTTACACACATTGTCATTTTATGTTTAACGTTTATTAAAAAAAAGAAAGAAACTCAAGCATTTTTAGTCCCGCAACATCCATGCCCCACTCGCATCATCCCACCTGCCCACCCAGTTAGGTGACACACACAAATCGCCAAGCCGGGTGCATGTGCATTGCACTTCAGCCAGTGACGTCTGCTCATGAACCTTCGTCCGCGGGCACTTGCAGCCTGCCTGGTCCAGCAATATCAGCTGCTGTGCAGTCAAGATGCGAACAGTCACTGGGCGAGCAGGTACTGACGACAGCGTGAAGAAGTTGCAAACGCTTGTCCACATGCTCGACCAAAAATGACCGGTGTTGCTCGGAGGGACGTACGAGGCTCGGCTGACCAAGTCGTCGTCTGATGCCTTGATCTCGTCCCACGTTTTGCACTCTGGCGTGACTATCCGCAATTTTTCCGTGATTTTCTTTTTGAAGTCAAGCCGCCTCAATCGCGCCAGACGCGCGCTCCTGCGTGGCTCTTGCTTTTTTTTCATGCCACTGTCAAACTGCTGCTTAAATACACAAGCACGTGATTTTGTCTGTTAAACAGTTAAACAGAACAAACAGAACACCAGTTACACTAAATGAGTAAGCATGGGCTTGCCGCGAGGCAACATGCCACGACCCTCGCGCACACTCGCGACCCCAACAAAGTTAGACCCAAGATGCCCGCTGCCATGTATTTCCTCCCGTTGTCCAGTTTTGGTGATCGTCGTCAGATGTCCATGGAACGAGAAAATATAAGGATCTGTCTCGTTTGAATATGCTGCATGGCCAGGATCCAGAGCCTGGTGAAGCTCTGACCATGCATGCAGGCCCAGAGCCTGGTAATACATTCCGTACGAGGTGGCAACTTTATAATCGTTAGTCGGAACTTGAGCTGTTGGAGCAAACGGACAATGGTCTTGAACTCTGTTTGGTGTCCCTCCTTTGTCTGGTTGTACCCTTAATCTGTTAGGTCCAGGAACTTTTGGATGCCAAACGAGAGGGTTTGGAAATTGCTCCATCACGTTACTCCATTTAGGTAACGCCATCACAACCATGCTTTTACCTGAGTACTGTGCTGTCAAATTTTCCGTCTGATTCTTGAAATCCGTGCATTCCTGTTCATTCCATTTCATAATGCGAGCGTCGTTGCCTCCACAATACCCGTCGAAACAAACATCAAAAACCCGGATCAGGTTTCGCTCATTGATGACGATTGCGCGCTCGTGGTACTTGTAGCTCATACCCCAGATCCCGTGCTGCGAGTCGTCATAGCACGACAACTCAGTCTGGCCCCAGAACGTGGCTCCAAGCTCTTCCGGGCCCCCGCCTCGGCCAAAGATCACGCCAAGCATGTAGTGCTCGATGTTTGGACGTAGCAAAAACAGATCTGTTGCAAAACCAACACATGCATCTTGTTTGTTAAAAAAATCCTCTATAGCCTTGTCAATTGCTGTCTTACTATCTGTTTTTGTCACTTTGTACGGGATGTCCAGTTTGCCAGTCGCTTCAATGATGTATGCTTCATAATTTTGTGGGGAACCCGGGTTTTTAGGGTCCTTCTTATAAAGTCCGAGCAATTTCACGAAAATATCTTTGTTGTTTTCTCCTGCTTGTGATGCAAACATTTGCATCTCTTCAAGTTTTTCTGGCAAACTTGCCCTGAACAGGTCTAACCAGGATAAATAGAACATGGAGTCTCGCGATTGGTCGTAGAACTCGTAACGCTTTTCCAGGTTGCTGTCTTCCCATGCAATACGGTAATGCTCGCTGACGCGCACGCGGCGACGCAGCATGTCACGTGGAGCCTGGCCAGACTCAAGGCTAAATTGGCGTGTGTTAATGATGCTAAGGCCACGGTAAGATGGCAAGTCAGGCCCCTGCGCCAGCTTGCGCTTGCCGTCTGGTCCTGCTGTGATGTAGTTTGTGCGCTCCGGCGTCATCGTCAGCTGGCGCGTCAGCGCCCCGTTGCTAAGCATAAACGTCGGTGGCTTGCTGCCCCACTGAGTCAAATGGTTCTTGGCGTCCTCAATTAGGTAGTCAAGGGCGTTTTCGTTTTTTTGCACAAACCCAAAGAGATCGACGTACATGCGGCACATTTGCATAAGTGTCTTAGTGCCGTCCCAGTACTTTTCGTCCATGTACTTTTGATACGACGGCGCGTGAAGCAGTGCCATGTGCACGTCGAGGTCATTTGTCAGCTGAATTGAGCCGACAAGCTGCATTAGTTGTCGCCTGAAGTTCTCCATTCCCTGTGGTGACATCATAAAGTTGTGCTCCATGGCGATCGCCAAACCATGGCGCACAGCGTACCCTGCAAAAGAGCGCTTGCTCTGCGGCAGAACACGCGCCGCTGACTCGTACGGAACGCGGCTGGCATAGCCCTCGTCAAACGAATAAACGTTCCACTTGATTTTTTGGTCAGGATTTTCCATGTAAAAATAGGGCAAAATAGTTTTTGTAAAAGGCGAAGACGTCGCGTCTGTGATCAAACCGTCTATGCGATCAGTCAAAAATGTGTTTGCCCCCTTGAGCGCGTCTGGAAGGTGCCAGCGCTGATGGCGCTTGTGCCGCTGCGCGTCCCACTTAATTTCTCTCGCCGCTGGACCGAAGACGTTTTCGTAATTTGCCATCATTGTAGAAGGATCTCCTGAATTTGTCGTACCGCCTCCATTGTAGCCAATGTCTGCGTTAAGCAAATATGCAGGATTAACTGCAGAGCGGTCTGCATGAAGCTGGCCAACTTGAACGCCTCCTGACATGTTTACCATACCTGTTATATATTCACTCAGTGCAAATCAGTGGATGTATGTGATATTACTTCAAAATTCATCTTCATCTTTATCTTCGTGTTCGTTCACCCGTCGACGCTTGCTCTCATTGTTTGGACGAAGAGTCTGTGATAGGTCAGGCACACAGATGGGTGGACTTCGCATGTGTGTTAGCGTCACGGGCAGTGCGGTGTGGTCTATTACGAGGAAAATCCACTCGTCTTTTTCAAATTGTTCTGTAAGTTTTTTCATATCTTTTTCGGTCATCAAGTCTAAGAAATTCAAAAAAGCGCGAACCTGGTGGCCAAGCTCAGAAACTACGTCGCTGCGCTGCCGCTGAGAAGAATATGAGCCTGGCTTATTGCACACCTCTTTTTTCTGCAGCATCTTTCCTGCAAGCACACACAGGTGCTCGCGCATATTTGGAATGGCTTCGCTGCGAAACATTAGGCGTACGACTGCGGCAAAGCCTCTGTGCAGCCAAAAAAAGCTTTCTAAATCACTGTGATGCTCGGAAACAAATTGCAGCAAAAGCTTGTGATATTTGTTTTTGCCTAAGCGTAATTCTGAAATTTTTTCATTTAACTTAAGTTGCACGTCTGCAAAATTTATTGCGTCTAACGCATCTCTGATCCGCTGCAATCCCAAAGCCTCAAACATGGCTGAGTACACGGTTTGTGATATGTCATACTTTTCATCACGCTTTGCTGCATAGCGTTTTTCCCAGTATTCTGCTGTCCGCACAACCCAGTCCACAAATATTGCCGGGTCTTCAACCTTCTGCAAAATGTCGATGTTTTCTTTTACGCCCGCGTCAATAAACGTCTGCAAGTGCTTTTGCAGCGCGTCGCGAGTCAATAGCGTCGCGTTCTCAAACTCGTTGGACACGCTCTGTCGCGTCCATACGAGTGGCAGTAAATTGCCGTTACTGTCGCGGACTGGCATGTTGGCCAGGGCTGCCACGTCGACTGCGACCTTCATGTCGATGCGCTTAATGTTATTGAGGTGCAGCATCAACGAACTCATGTCCGCCTGCGTATTATCAGAATCTGCATACATGCTGACATATCGCTTTATACGCCACAACCCTAATAAACAAAAGCCGTGAATGGAAACAGACCGTCTTCGACGATTCCTTCAAAGTCGCTTAAATTTGCAGCGTACAGGCGGTGTCTTGTTTGTGCGTGATGTGGAAACGCTTATTCTCGCGGACACGGCAGATTTTTCGAGCACGCACGCAAAGCTGGTAGAAACAGCATTTCCACACGTGCGATTTTCCGTCGTGCCTTGCGATTCCAGCGCCAGTGGCTTCATTGTCGTCTTTAACGCTGCTCAAGACAACCGCACTTGGCGACGATCCACAACGCGCTTAATTCTGCATTTGCTCTGTTTTATTGCTTCCGCGTATGCTACAACCTGGTAAAACTGTCACGCCGTTTTTAGGCTTTGGTGTATAAATGAGTGCACATTGACATGGCTCGGTACCAACCCTTTACCTTGCAAGTGTATAGACAAAATGTGTCTATGAAGCCACTTATTACAGCCGCTACTACACCCGCTGATCCCCCTGATAATCAACCATTTTTGGATGGTGATTATGAGAAGAGTGAAGGTCTTTCAACAGCAACATATACGGACAGCAAAAATGCAATGCGTCCAGGGCTTCTTAAAGTCCTGATGGGTCTTTTGTTTTTGCTTTCCACTGCTCTTCTTTTTTCTTTGATATTTTTTGCGGAAGGCAGGCTTAACACGTGGACGAATGCCAAAACTATGCATTACACAAGAAATAAGAACATTTTTTCGTGGGTGTCCATCTTTCCTAGTCAGGTGTACACAAACCAGATTCCTGCCCATTTGAATCAACATTACAAGGTTGTCGACGCAGTAATGGACCACGAGTCACCTGCAGAGACTCGCGGCTTTCAAATAGCAGGCGGATTTGGAATACTGACCAATATCTCGTCGAACGTGTACCTGTCTGCGCTTATAGCAATATACGTCCTCAGCGCACTCGACTCTGCGTTGTCAGGAGTTGACTTTGATAGCATGAAAGTGTATCGACCTATTTACTTTACATGGGTCACGATTGGATTTGGCGTGTTTTTTGTGCTCATACACATGTTTCAAAAGTTTGGAACATGGCACGACGTGGAGTGGGGCTCTGGTACCAACAAAATTTCAGTCAAGTTTTCATGGGAGGCAGGAGCATCTTTGCTGTACGCAAGTGTCGTCTTGACACTGTACATAGTCCACCTAAATGTCAAGAATAACATCTGGCATGCATTGATTCCCTCGGCAATCGAAGATGACATGGAGTCGAAATACAAAAAAGTTGGACGCAGGTTGATGCTTATGATCGGAACAGAAGATTCTGGACCTGCAACAAAAGAAGCTAATGTACTATTTGCAGTATCTCTATTTTTGCTTGCCATGGGCGTACTTGGCGATACGCGGTCAATTGTTCTGGAGACAGACGCACAACTTGTAGTTTTGTGCACGTTTTCACTCGCTGTTCTCACGCTGCTAAGCATGCGCGTACGAATGTACTTTGAATGGACCAAACAGCACTTTTTGAATGAGCATGAAGATTACATTGCAATGATAAATTTCGTCCTTCAGCTTGTCGACGTTCTGGTCATCACCGTCTCAGGCGTGCTCTTGAGTATTTCAATTCATGTCTTGGCAACCATGTTCGAGTCGAAAAACTACAATTTGTTGTATGTCTGTTTCGTAATTGTTACAAGCGTCTATTTTTTTATCCGAGTCCTGCAATTGCTTGCCGGTTTTTTGAACTCGCAAGTTACAGGCGCTTTTAAAAATGTCTTGAACAAGTGGTGGGACCACGTCTACCTGGCACAGAGCGTCTTTTCCACAGTTTTCATACTTGTTTTGCTGTTTGCGTTTGCCTTTACCGAAAATCATGGCCATGACAAGCTGCGCAAACTAGAAAGCATGCAGCACTTTGGTATGCACAAATCAGACGTAAGTGCAAACACAAATTGTTCTCCAAGCGGCGTGCAAAACAACGCACTTCTACACGACTTTATGAATGTTCCAGCAGACGCAAAGTATAATGAAATTTCTTCTGGGACAGACAACCCTGTCAGCTTTAAGGTCTTTGCCTGGACAAGATGGTGGCAGCTGGAACTCAGGCAGACCGGTGGAAAGAAAGGACCAGCTCTGTATTTCTGTTCCAACGGTCTAGAGCAGGAGTTTGGCTTATGTGCTGCAGAGTTTACTCCTACTGCCAGACCTGGATTGAAATATGAAGACAGCTTTCAACTATTTGTCGACAAAGTCAACATTAACAATCTCAATTGAAGTTGTAGTGCATTTTTATGCTTTACTCCGTAACAGTATAACAGATCTTTTACACATGGCCTCACTGAGTTCTATGGTGCAGAAGCAGCTCAAAAACGAGGTTCCCGAATCTGTGCTGGTGCAATGTCCGGAAGCGGACCGCACGATTGTTGAGAATGTTTTACGCCTTGCGCAGGTTGAACTGACCGTGCTGAATCTCGCAAGCACAACCGTCGCCGTGGAAGGTCGCAAAATTACGCTCAAGTGTGCTTTGACAGGGCCAACCCAAACTGTCTCGCTTTCAAGCATGCGCAGCCTGCAGGCGTACAGCCCTGCGCGCGTTCTGGAAATTCGCGCTGTGCTTGCCGATGGCAGCATGCTGCTTGTAATTGACCTCAGCGACGCAACAGCTCGTATTAGCACCTCAGAGCTAGAAATAGTACGCATTACAAAAAAACGTCGCTTGATTGACCGACTGTTTAACACAGTTTAATTCACACATAAATTATTTACAATAAAATACAAAAATAAAATACAAAAATACTTATGTTCCAACTCCATACTTCAACAGCAGCTGCGCTGACGTGCGCAGGGCCCCGTTTTTCAAATTGCAAGAATTTACAATTTGAAAAAGAATGGCATTGGCATGATGTGCAAGCAAATCGTTTGAGTCAAACTTTATTGAGCAAGTGCCGCGCGCAAGGACCTTGGTCTGACTTAAACCCTTGTATAGTATCACTGCTGCAGCGAATATTAGCAACGAGTGATCAATTTCAAAGTTGTTTTGACGAATTTTCATCACGTACAGGTCCACGTCGTACTCACAGGCCATAGCGTCTGGAAGCATTCTGCAGTCAGTACGAAGTACCTGCAGCTGCTTGTGGCTCATAGCCGAAAACGGAAACACAAATTCCGGATTGTTGGCAAATGGCATCAGTCCGGTCACGTTCATGGCAAGCACGATTTTGTCCTCGCACGCTGCAAGACACAGCCGGCACAGGTCGTCAACGCTTTGCGAGGTGTCATGCAAAAGATTTTGGAAGGTGTTGACAATATGTTCTTCGTCAAAAAAAACTTCAGTCCATTTTTCTGCATAACATTCCATGTTCATACTCGTGGTCCCGGCATCTACCAAGCAGTCGCAATGTTTTTTTTGTAAAAAATTTATTACACTGATGTGTCCAATTTCATGCGCAAACAAAACTTGATGCGATTTTCAGTCTCAGTAATAAACTTTGGGTGTATTCCGTAATACCGAAGAAGACAGTTTTCTGCCGGCAAGATACTACACACGTCAGCTCGCTGCATCAGCACGACTTCACGTCCTGTGCTTATGCCATGACGCATCAAATACAAAAGCCCTACTGTCAAGCGTTGAACTTCTTGCGCTTTAATTGGCATGCCACATGTGACCATAAAGCGCAATATACGCCTGCACTCTGCGGCAGCTTCCAGCGCAAGTTCTTGTCTCTTATTCATCGAGACAAAGGCAAACACATGCCAGTTTTGTTGTACCTTGCGCATAAAATTTGCACAATTTACAATCATATTGGCACTTTGCACCTCTGAACGGGACCAGCGCAGCAGCAGCTCACAAAGAGCAATTCGCTGATATTGCTTGCTTCGCGCAGACACAATCATGTTATGCACGATGGAATCCACGTCCGCGTCAAAGTCTTCCTCAAATTGAGACAATGGACCTGTCACCGCTACAGTGTCTACAAACTCGACGTCCGAATACATGTAATTGCGCAACACTAAACCACTCACAGCACAAACGACGCTGTGATTAGTCTCTATTACGTCCTTGCATGTGCAAATATCGCAAACATGGATATCGCCGCACAGCGTACATCCAAGCACGTCAACGTCAATGTTTTCCCATTCACATGTGTGATGTTTTGTACCAATCGGTAACACAAACGGCTGTCGCAGGCGACGCCACAAGCCTACTGAAACTTTTAAGAGGTCTTTTCTGCATTGTAAAACCATCACTACACTTTAACTGTAAGCGGGAGCAGGGACTTTATATTTTATTACTTTACTTATACACATTTGCAACTTGTTGTTTGCATCATTACACCGCAGTTGGCATCAATTCAAACTCAATCTGCAGACGGGCATGAAACGAAAAGGGTTGCTTCAACAGCGCGTTCGCAGCCTCAGTAAACATTTCCTTGCGTTCCATCTGGTGCTTGTTCCAATCTTCTGCCGACATTCCCTGGCTGCGCACCGCTGGCGCACTAATGTGTGCTGGAATTTTCGAGAAAAGTTCGTCGTCTTCTGACATGTTTACCCAGTGAATGCCATCCAAACGCGAAAGTTGAAGACTAAGTTGGTTCAAGTCGCAGGTACCGACCTTGCTAAGCACCTTGCTTTTGAGCTGCTGACAACACGTGGACATGACCTGCTTTGTGACCTTAAACCATTGATCGTCGATCAGAGGCTGCGTATCTATGTCTGCATTCAAAATGTCCTTATTGAGCCGCAGCAAATCAATCACAGGATGTGCCTTGGAGACAAACACAAAATTTTCTCCTTGCACGTTCAACACTCCATGCGAGTCTAGATTGTTGACGTTGTAATCGGGGTACTGCAGGCGCCACGCTGCGCTCTCGCCAGTGCTCGCCTCATTTTGATAAATTACCAGAGGCGTGGAGTTAGTGGTTTCTGGCAGGCAAGAGAAAGCGTATGCCGCTCCTGTGCGCGTGCACTCCTTGTTTGGAACACACGAGAGGTATGCGCCTAAAGGCAAGGGAAAGTCATTTTTTGTCTCAAGCAAAGTCACCTTGTGAAGCAGTGCATTTGCCAGCAAGGCTGTGGTCGAGGCCTGGTCGCCTGTGCCGTCCATGAGTTCTGTGATGCCCATAATGTCATTGATCTTTCCGTTCTGAGTTGTCCAGCATGCTGCATCTTGTCCACCGTTTGCAAACTGATGCAAGGTGCCGCGAATGCCGAGGTTAATTCGCCGCGTCAGTATCGTTCCCGACTCGTGTGTCTTAGCATCAACTGATGTCATACCATGCCATGCTTAAATACACACCTTCACAAGATTCTGCAAAGAGTCGCGCGCATTTCCAAATTAGTGTGTGTCAAATTATTCATTAATACATGTAAATAATATACAAAAACAGCTGTCACTGTCCTACTTTTTCATCATTTTTCTTCTGAAATTGTCCATCTCCTCGTAAAGAGCTATCGGAGCTTCTTCCATCTCACGCACTCTTTCTTTTAGTGCCTGGTTCTCCAGCTCAAGCGCAGCAAGCTTTTCCTCCAATTGCTCACACTTTTTGACCGCCTGTTCCTTCTTTTCTTTCTCATTCAGACACTTTTCTTTCTCAGCTAAATAATACATCTCACACTCGGAAAAGCGTCGGTCGTCCACGTTTCGTTCAAGAGTACTGTAAGCTCTGATACTTTCCATGAGCCTTGTGATACCGCTCAATTTGGCATGCAGAGCTTGCAATTCTCTGGTGTAGACGTTCATGCGCAAATCGTCCTGACGCCCTTGCAAGAAGGAAATCATCAGCTTCAGAAACTGTTGCTGTTTCTCAGTAAAACCAAAAATGCTTTCCAGCACATCATTGCTCGGCAGATTTACCCCTTCTCCTGTTTCCAAGAGCGTCTTCAATACAGGCAGCATCTTTTCGAACATGTACTCTACGTGCTCCACATTTTGCACAAGCTGCATGCGCTGACAGAGACCATAGAGATCCTGCCGTGGCATGCCAGAAGTAATGCAGTTCCACATCACCAAATATTGCTCTTGCGTCTTGGGCTCAAGATGCGCTATATCCCGCGTAATCTGCAGCATAACCTCATCACGTTCATACTGCAGAAGTGCGTCCGCGCCGATCTGCGCGCTATGTGTTCCTACCACGCCATCCTCAGTACTTTGCGCGCACGCTTGGTCATCTCCACCTTCTTCGCCCGGCGCGGCATCTGCACCTGCAAACGCGCCGCCGGTGTCTGACATGCGCGTTCAGGCAATATCAGACCCTTCAGAATTGTGTAACAAAATTGACTTTTCTGACAAAAATGCAATTTTAAGACAAGCATTTTTTTTTCATTTCCAAATCGCATTTACCATTTCGATGCTCCCAGTGTGTCTGTCAGCACCGTCGCTGAATGCACTGATGCCGCTCGCGCTCGTGTGGGCATTGTGGACGATGCAGCTAATACCGGAGGCGCTTGTCGACGCAGAACATTGAGCGCGCAACATGCGACTCCGGCGTCATATCTACAGCCATCCTGCGCATGCGCCTGCGCCGGATATCGAGGCAAGCATGCTTGAGCAATACACGACAACCGCCATGGCCAATAACAAGCCCCACAAAGTATCTACATATTGAAGGGCGCCGCGGCATCCACAAAGAGTAGTTGTCAGAAATACTGCGGCAAAGAAAAGAGTTGAGCACGTATAAGTTACAGTAATGCAACCCTCAAGCATGTGCTTTCTTGCTTTAATACACTTGCAGTTTCTTTGTTGGTCTCAATGATAATCTTGACTCAAGTGTGTCAAAAGCGGATACCAGTTTTGTCCACGGCGTATGTCCTCAGAAATCGCTGCATAATGTACAGGTGCATGAGCCATGGAAAAACACGTGCGTTGAAGCTGCACTGCAATCGTAAACAGGATAAACAGAACAAAAGTTGCTCCTCCAAACGTCAGCAGTCCTCGACCGAGAATCCATTCCAGTGCGTGCTGCACACGCGTTGCACACGCGTGCTCGCCACAGAGCCGTGTCTCGTCAATTACGTCACGCAGTGCGTGCAGCCACAAAGCGTCCGTCTCGGCGAGTGCCACGTCGTCACATATAGTCGAGTGATGCTTCATGTTACTGTAGAAATCGGAGGACTTACATTGTTGCAGCAGCCAGACGCTGTTGTCCAGCGTCTGTCTACGTCTATTGTAAGCAACGTGGTACATGTGCGTGCGTGTCGCAAAAAAAGCCAACACCCCTACAAGCACCACGATCGACACACACACAAACAGCACGTGCGAGATCAAGCTGTCAAGACGCTTGCTTCGAACTTCGGTCAAATGCAGAGCACGCATGGTCTCAACCGCTTTTATTCGCAAACTATCACTCTTTAAATCTCATGCATCCATTTAGTCAGTCTTAAAAAAACCGTCCTCGTTTGCGCCATCGAACGACGGACACGTGCTGCAAAAGCATGCACATTTCTGGCTCTGTCAACATGGGCCTTTTTTTGATTTGGCGCATGTAATTAATTCTGACATGCTCGTTTCCTTGCTCACACCAGAAGTCCACATGGTCCACAACACAGGGATCTGTGCATTCCAGTCCAAGTTGCTCCCACGGCAGCAAACGATCTACAAACAGCCAGCCAAGGTCGTCGTTCGAGTACTCGACTTGGCAAGGAGTGCCCATGTTGCACCAGCCGTAGTCTTCCATGTTACACCGCAAAAAATTTTATTTTTATTGACTACAAATCTGACATAAATTTTCAATTTGACAAATCTGACAATTATCACAAAAATTTTCAATTTGACAAATCTGACAAATCCTATATTGCAAAAATTGGCTGTAAGCACAGGTTCAGACACCAGGACCACAGAATGTTTTCCACGCCGCCACCCGCCCCGCCGCCAGCAGCCCCACCGCCCGTTGCAAGCAAATTCAAGCCTTGTAATGCTCGCCGCAAGCTGATATTTCACAACGACAATGTAGACCATGCACCATTTCAACCGCGTGTTTGGACTAAATAAACGAACTTACACAGCGCTCCGCATCGCTTCTAGCAGCAAAGCGCATACCGGCTGCAAATGCTCCTCTAGTGCTATGTCAATTGACACTCCGCCTGCAAGCCCAAAAAAAACGTTCACAACGCCTGTGCGATTGATGTTGATTCGCACGCGCATGTCCGGAACTTCCGGCATGCAAAGCGAACGCAACCAATCTGGCCTCAAAGCTGGTAGTACAAATGCGTGTACAAACATGTTGTCTTCCGCCGTTCCGCACTTCTGAACATCTCCAGCACCCAGAGCCTCAAGCGACAAGCGTATTCCGTCGTTGTGTACGGACACAGGGTGTCCAAGCCTGCAGCTAAACACAAGGTTGTTTACAAGCACCTCGTGCACACTGTCCTGCAAAAACACGTGCAAAATCGCCTCCTGCACTGCAGCACGAGAGGAACAGCCGCGAAAGAGCGTCGAGGTTTTGGTGCTACTGGTGTGGAAGTTGCCTGCTTTCGTAAAGATGCTCATAAACACTCCAAACGCATTGGCTTGCCGCTTCACGATGTTTCGCACCCCCGGCGCGTGGACGTCCGTGCGCGCATAATGGGTAATTTTTCCACCCATGTTCACAAGATTTGGTGCTTGGAAGCTGGTGCACTCCGGTGCGCGCACATTGTGCACAGAGATCTTGGTTACGCGCTCTTTGCGCCGCGACTCTACAACGTTCATAAGGTCTGTCACTGCGTCACAAACGTCTGCAAAGACAGGTTTGGCGACGATGCGCGCAAGCTCGTCGCTGCTGCTTGTTTGCGCCACGACCTTAATCATGCTACTAGATGCCCGAGATATTGCCGCTTGCGCGGCTGTCCGTGGGAGGTAGCTGCAAGTGTGCTTGTCGTCTGCGTGCTCTCTTCAACGCTTACTATTTGGACTGTAAGCTCCGGCGGATCGTAACGCTTTACACAAAGTGTCACAATTTGCTCGCGTTTGTGTAGTTTTTGAGAGTGTTTGAGCGACTCAAAAATTTTTTCTCTATATCTTATTTGCTCTGGTTCAAAATCCAAGCACTTGCACCGAAGCACTGCGTTGCTGTCCAACACCTGTACAACAAGTACGCCCTCGCTCATGCTCAGCACGCGCACGCGCGCCTGTAAGTTGCACTGCATTCTGCACACAAGCGTCTGCGCGCTCCAAGCACACTGTTTTGCATTTTTTTTTTCAAATTACTGCAAATTTAAAAGCCGCTTGTTAAGCACTGGATGCACAAGCACCACGACAACAAACAGCGCTGCATACGACAGGGCCAAGTCCAAAATACTGGCAATCAGCATAGTCCTTGCCTGCAACATGCTCCGCACAGTCGCTAATACTCCAGCTGCACGCTTCCCCATAAAAGACCAGGCCTACATGCCGGCGCTTCAGCTCTCGCGCACCAACTTTCCCTTTCTTTCACGCGCCGGCACGACGTCACCTCTGCAGTGGAATCACGGGCCCCTCTACAATGCACTATTAAGCAGCAGCGTCCTGCGCATCAGCGAGCGCGGCGTTTCATGGTGCACAACCTGTGACATGCAGCAGTCGCCACAGACGCACGTCCTTGCCTGTCTGCCCACGCCCGATGCCCTCTGCGCCGTGCCACCCACACCTGCAAACTCCACCATTCGTCTATTTCCTACATCAGCCGTGAAAGTGCCAGCAGACATCCGCAGACTTCCTGCGCCCGACGATGTCACCGTTTTAGGCAACCTGTGGGCGGCTGCAATCGACGGCTGTGAGGGCGTGCACTCGCGCCGCACTTTGGTCTTTGCCCAGAAAGAATACGACGTTTCGCTTTGCGACCTGGTACACGGCCAGCTGGACTTTGTATTCTATCCACAAGACGGACAAATTGCCTGGAGTGAGCGTGACAGTGCCAATTTTTTTCACAGTATCCTCGGAACAGCGCTCGTCATTGTCTGTGTGCTTTTTCTGTTTACGCGCGTGTGTGCAAATCTGTCTCAAATTGTTCGTGGCCGTCCACGCGCCTTTGACTGGCGCTCCACTACAGTCACTGTCTTCAGCGCTGTGTACAGCGTTCCAGCCGCCGCTCACAACGACTTTGCTACGGAAGAGCGCGTGCTGGCCAGCATGCTCCAGGCGTACGCCCTCATCTACACGGGCCTCCTCATTGGCCAGCACTTCCGCAGCAACTCCGCAACAAAATACCAACTGCTGCTTGACAACAAAGAGGAGACAAACGTTAACGCCGTCAACACGACAGGAGCACTCGTTGCAGTTCTTTTACTGCTCACAGCACATCTCAGCAACACATTCGATTCACCTTTTCTCAACATGTTCGTGCTCATTTTTGGTGCACGCTCTTTTCTGAAATTTCTCAACTTCGTCCTCATCCATAGCAGCAAGCCGCCATCTACTGCGTGTGCCAAGCTAGCAGGTCTCTTTTTTGACACATTCGCTTTTGCAAGCGTACTTGAGCTTGGCGTGCGCTCCAGCGCACGCAGTCGCAACGAGTTTGCCAGCACAGCGGCAGGCCTTACACTCATCAGTGCGCTCACAGGTGTCTTCTTATTCTGTCTCGTCGAGCGCAACACCAATTACACCAAACGCCCCATTTAAGCGCAGTCGCCGCATGCCAAAAAGCGCAATCGACACACCAGGCGCAATGCACTGCACAGTGTGGTTTTATAATCCTTCGGCAGAACACACAACGGGCTGGAACGTTGTCAACAAGCTCGTTGCCGGCCTCAGCCCCCCCTTTTGTCATGTGGAACTCCAGTTTCCAAGCGGCGTCGCATGCTCAATCGTCATGGGCGACACCGTACGAATGCGCGAACGCACCTTTGACCCAGAGTTTTACACTGGCGTGTCGCTGAAAGCACGGCCGCAAGCAATCATCAAGACCCTTGCGCTCGCTCAGCAACAAGTTGACCTGGCAACACCATTCGGCGTCAGCGCCGGCCACACTTTCTGCTCAAAACTCGTTGCAGAGCTCCTTCGCGACGGCGGACTTGTGCCCGCAGACACACTCAACGACCCGTGGATTTCTCCTAGCTCCCTCTACGAACAACTTACGCGCCTTCATGGCGTCGTGCTGCCAGCAGTGCATGCCATTGTGTCACCGCCGCACAAAGCAGTCGACTTTGCTGGAACTGCCCGTTTGACTCCGACATTACGGATTGCGTAGCAAAAAAAAATTTTGTCCTTGCATCCACACTAATAAAAAAGATTCATAGCATGACAAGCATATCTCGAAACCTTCTAAATAACGTCTTGCAATGCATAACCCTCTGCGAGACAAAGCAGACAGCATTGCAGCGGCTTGCAGCTCGTCACGAGGAAGCCGCCTCCATCAAGCAGCAAGCAGAAGACATGCTCAAAGAAATTGAAATCGAGCTATGCAGCCTTGCCGCAAGCTTTATCACAGCCCCCATGTCTGGCCGCCTTTTTGTACCACTGCCGTCTGAATTTGTCGACGAACAGACAGCGCAAGACAGTGTCGTTGCACAGCTTCGCGCATAGTAAACAATTATTATATATCAATAAAAGTTTATGCATGACAATGTCTCCTCACTCCTGCACATGTATCGCCTGCAAGCACGCCAAACTACGCGTCTTCCAGCGCGCAGTAACATGCACAGCGCAGCACACGTCCGCATGCGACCTGAAGACGTCGAAGCTTTGACGCGACCAACAGACTCGCTCCACATCTTTATTGTTTTATTCAGCACATCAAACACAAAAGAAGCAGTTTCTATTCAAGCAGCAGACACCGTTTACATTTTACCGAACAAAAATTCAGAATGGGTCCCACTTCGCGTGGTCGCAAGCCACGCGTATGTGAAAGGAATGCGAGTCTCCGGCACAATTCACCGTGCAGTCGTGCGCCTTATTCGCGAGTAGACTCTTACATTAAAGTACGATATATAAGATTGCCAAACATCATGTCGGAAGAAATTGCACCTGAATCAACACCAACAGGGGATCAGGAGGGGGATCAGGAAGAAAAGTACGCATCATTGACTCAATTGACAAAACGCGCCATATGCACAAAGTTCATCGAGGAACAATTACAAGATGAATTAATAACAATTGTAAACAAAATGGGGGAATTGTCGGCAACAGAGGATGAAAGTGGGACGGCAACAGCGGCTGTAAGTGGGACGGCAACAGACGCTGAAGGTGGGAGTGAAGGAGATGCAGGCTCGACATCAAGTAAAAGCTCGACCATATCTACAAAGAACAAGCTATTATTGAAAGAGCTGGGTAAATTACAAAAAACACCACTCTCATTGGCAATTCTTGATGTCATCAACAAAGTGGGCGATGCAGAAATCGTTGCAGAGTTAAGGAAAACTAATTTATTACACTCACAAAAAATTTTAGAGGTTGGCTTACTAGTATCAGAACTGGATGTAAAGATCAACAACATGGAGGGACAGATCTCAGAAATGGAAACTGAAACAATTCCAGAAAATCAAGCGAGTTTGGCTGAAGATTTGGAAAAAATGAAAAACAATTTGAACTCACAATTGAAGGATTACGTAACAACAACAGATTTGACCTCTCAATTGACAGCTCTGCAAACACAGTGCGAAACACTGAACTCGAATTTCGTAAATTATGTTCAAACCTCTCAATTGACAAATTTACAAACAAAGTACGACGCACAATTGACTCAATTGACAGATCTGGAAACTAAGTACAACGCACAATTGACTCAATTGACAGATCTGGAAACTAAGTACAACGCACAATTGACTGAATTTACAGATTTGAAAACACAGTGCGAAACACTGAACTTGAATTTGGTAAATTATGTTCAAACCTCTCAATTGACAAATTTACAAACAACGTACGACGCACAATTGAAAGATATGGAATTAAAATTAACAACTCTACAAGCCAGCTTGGGCACTCTGAACTTGTCAGGATCTCCAACATCATCAACATCATCAACATCATCAACATCATCAACATCATCAACATCACCATTAGTTCCTTCCACATTGGTTACATTGACAAATTACAGTCCGTACAAGGACGGCGTGCTGATATTTTACAAAATCCAAGTAAACAAAGCTTATAATGTTGACCTGAAAAATCATGGTGATTCTATAGAAAAATTGGCGATTGCTTTACTAAAACAAAACCTGCAAATTGACATAACTGTAAAAGATAACTTGGACGTTAAAGCAAAATTAACAGATAAACACATGTACGAAGTTACGCCCGTTACGTACAAACCAGGGAGCGAGTCAGTGACCTTTTTTGACATTAACAACCCATATTTTTACTACATGTTCTATTGTGGAAGTCATGAAGGAACAATTACAGACACAACTTTGGTCTCAAAGATGAAGTTTCCTTCAATTTAACTTTAATAAATTTGTAATAAACATTTACACGCAGTCACTTACAATTAGTCACGCCACCAGCCACTGCTCTTGCGTGTGAAAAACAATGTGCTTTGTCAGCTGCGAGGCGCTGAGACGTGCGCAGATGCTCTGCAGAATGTCGTCATGAAAGGCCAGAAGCGGGCTTTTTGCGCCAAGGCGCGAATGCGCGCCCATGCAGAGAGCGAGCAGCAGTGCGCGGAACTGTGTGTCTGTAAAAGCGGTGAGCTCGTGGTTGTCGTAGAAGGTAAAGTTTCTTACAAGAAGCGTCGACACGAAGCCTGAGCACAGGGTGTAGATTGAGAATGGCATTGCACCTGAGAACGTGTGCCGCACCTCCTGTTGCATCACGTCCAAGAGCATGTCAAGCGTCTGCGCGCTACAGAAACGCTCGTTGTCGTTGAATGCTTCTAGCACATTGTTCAAAATAGAAGCTGCACGCAGCACGCGTGTGTACACGAGGTGCGCGACCATTTGGCACCAAAACATTCCTTGGTTTTTTGTAAGCTGCATGATGATCATAGGACCGTTTTCGCGCAGATGCATCATCTCCATCGGAAAGCTGAAAACCCGTCCAAGCACTACGGAAAGAGTGTCGCGCTGCATTTCCTTGTGCACAGCCTGTAGCATACACGCACAGTAGTTGTCTTGCACTGCGTACACCAGTTCTACAAACTCCTTCCAGCTTTCGTAATTGACCTCGGGCGTCACAAGCTCGTTCATGACGTGCAGGGCGCGCGCAGGCTTTTCCGAATTAGCTGTTGCTTCTCTTTGCTGCCGGCGGCACTGCGGACAAATATTATTGGCCAGCTCTTCGCCGTCTGCAAGCAACAAGCGCGTGATGTACGGCGGGTCGGGACTGCTCAGCGCTAGCGCGCACACCTGGCAAGATTGAGTTTCAAAAAAGCGCGTTGCTGACATGCGCGTTCTGCGGGAAATACTTAAAATGTTTTGAAAAAAAAGCTGTGCAGCGAGAAATGTTTTGAATGCTGTAAAAAAAATGCCTGTTGCAGCGGGTATATACGTCGGTACTGGCATGTCCGCTATCAAAATTACAGCTTTGCAGAGCGTGCGGTTGTTTGGGTGGTTTGTGCAGCCAGTGCTCACTTTATCTTGGGTCGACGTGAAGCAGCGTGCGTTTACGTGGCGACAGCTGCGCTCGCTTGGCATGCCAGATACAGACCTTCAGCGCCTTCAGCCAGACAAGCAAGAGTGGCTGCAGCGTGGCGGGATTCAGGTTGCTGATCTGCTGGACATGACCATTTTTCCTGTGAATCCGCTTACAGACTTTGGCGTAGATCTGGCCGAGCTTTGGGCTCTCAAGTGCACTGCGACGCAAATGGCGTCCATGGGTATTACTTTTGACCAGCTGCTGGCCAAGGGCATAACGCCTCAAATTATGTCTGCATTCGCAATGCCGTTAAGCGACTGGACTGAGCTTCACTTTGCCGTACAGCACGCAGAAGACATGCGTAATGACGACTGTCAGCGCGTCTTTGCTCTTAGCAAAACAGAGCTTGTGCGCATCATGCGCTCATTTACAGCACCCTCTGACTAGCTGTACTACACCGCAAGTGCAAAGATTACGAGCGCATCGTGCAACAAAAGCAAGGCAAGTAGCGCCAGAGACGGCGCTATGGCTGAGACGTACATGGCAGCGAGGGGTATGGCCAACAGAGCAGCGCCGCATACAAGCTTTGCGTCGAGTCGTTGTCTTTGCACAAGCACCCCAAACAAAATTACGCCGCTAACGAGTTGCAGTACGACAAGAACAAGAGTTTCATTTAGTTTTGAGCGCGCACACTGCGTCAAACTGCGCACTACTGGGACGGACTCTGTGTGCACATGCTCTTCAACACTCTGGATCACTGCTGTCTGCATTTTCTTGGGCCGCGGTGTGTTAATCGAGGAAAACGTAAGCCTGTCGTTCAAAATATTGGCACTCACGTCGAAGGTTTGCATGCATCACCGCTCTGAAATACGCAAGCGGAGGCAGTGCACAAACACAGCAACGCTTTTTGCGTGATTTAAGACGCGTAGAGTATGTTTACGGCTGTCAGCGATGACGGCGACATGTGCGCAAAAATGCATATGCTCGTTCAACTTGTGCGCCACAACCCTGCAGTGCGCTCGTGCATACAGCGCGTATACAATGAGATTGTGCCGAATGCCGTGCAAGTCAAGGAGTCGGGCAAGGATCTTACGCCTGCGCTACAAAGATTTATTGGCCCATGGTTCGCCCAGTTTCTTGAGCATGCGCTGGAAATGGCTTACATGTGCGGTTTTGTTGTATTTGTGCGCAAAAGACACGAGGGTATCGAGGTGCCTGTCCTGCTGCCGCTTGGCTCCTTTACGTGGGGCGTCGACGTCGTAACGCAAAGGACCAAGAAACGCAAGCGCGAGCTTGTCAGTCTTTACCGCTACTCTGTGCGGCCCATGCATCCTGAAATAACACAAGATGACATTTTTGTGTTCAATTTTCAAGATCCTATTACACTTGGCAACATGCTTCCCTCTCCACTTGACGGCCTGCTAGCGGTCGTGCGCGTCGTAAACAACATGGAGCGCCGTCTTGAATCTGTCGTTGAGTGGAACTCCATGAAGCATATTCTTACCAGCGAGCGCGTGGACAATCTAAAGGATCAGACAATCGAAGGAATTTCACTGCTTGACTCATTTCGCCGCTATTTGCACACTGGCGAACACGACGGCATCAATCGCTTTTTTATGACCCGCAGCGGCGACACCGGACTTAATGCCAAAAACCCTACCGACATTGGCAGGGCAAATATTCATCACTCGTTTGACAGGAGCCAGGATCGCGCCTCGGACGTGCACGTACTGCCTCCAAACACCGACATCTCCGAACTCACAAGTCTTGATTTGAAAACTGATATGCTGCAGATACAAGAGGTGTTTCAGCGTCAAGTTGTCCAGTACTTTCAAATGACGGCGCAGCCTGACGTTAACGACAAGACAAAAAAAATGTCGTCAAAAATCGGCGAGCTAAAGTATATGCGACACATGTCGCGCTTTGGGTCCAGACTGCTACAGTACGCTTATGCTTGTGTGTATGACATCCATGAAGCTGATGTTGAGATACAACTTGTCGACCCGTCGGGCATCAACATAGAAGGCTGCGACGACATCAAGTCTCTGTCTGAGACCAATACTTTGCTGCCTAGTGACAAGCTAAAGTTAAGAAAACGGTTCATGCAAAATGTGTAGATAATAAATTATAAATTTTAAACGTATGCTGCACACACACTTTTGCAATAGTGCTTCATACACTATTTGCCATTTCAAGCATATGCCCAACGATTGCTCTGATGCTTTGAACTGTTCAATCGCAGAAGCTTACCGCTCGCTTGCGCTTGCAATTTTTGGCACTGGGGCGCGCGACAAAATGCAATTGGCGGAAATGAGTGTTTCCTCAAGCATTACTGACATCGCAGAAGCAGAAACAAAGTCAAAGCGCGAACTCACCATGCTTGTCAAAAAAGTGCGAGAGTTAGACCCTGTGCGTCAGCGAGCACAGGTGCAGGAACTGGTCGGACGCACCCGCGTTCTTCGCACATCCCTTGCAAACATGGCCAAAAAGCGCGCTGGCATGGAGCAAAATCTCGAGACTTTGCGTCAAAGCCAGCTTAACCAAAACATGCTGTTGTCTATGAAGCACACGACAGATGCGCTGCAGACGCTCGGCCTCAAAGTCAGCGACGCAGACAACATCATGCTCGATCTCGAAGAGTCTACTGGCGACATTACCTCCATGCAAAACGCTTTAAGCGGAAGCTGGTCCGACGCTGATTTGTCTCCGGAAGACCTCGAAGCAGAGCTTGAACTGATTCTGTCTGACGACGCTCTGTGTCCAACAGCAGTTGCTCGACGCAAGCATTCAGAATCGACTGTTCTTATCAAGCCAGAGGTGAAGCAGGCAGAATTCCAGCAGCCAGAGCCACCGCAGCAAGAGTCCCAGCAGCAAGAATCTGACAAGCCCGACGTTGTAGAGTCGGGGATTGAGTCGCAAGTCACAACTTAGACAACGTGTGCAATAGATACTTGATTCGTCGTGCGCTCGTACTCGGTTATAAGACGTCATGCTCATGAATGAGCTTGTGTATGTACTCGCAGTTGAGGCTATCATCGTTGGAGCAGTGTGCACCTTGCTAATCATACAGCGCTTCGACATCTTCACACTGCCCGCAGATCAAACGTGGCCTGTGTTTTCAACATCACTGCAAGTGCTGATACTCAACGCACATGTCCTTCTGCTTGTGTGCTGCTTCATCGCCGCCGGACGTTTCTCATCGTTTGCAGCGGACGTTCGCGACGCCTTTGCAAGGTCAGCAGGCCGTCTCGCCACAGCGACAGTTCTTGCAACCGCGTACGTTGCAACGTTGCTCGTGCTTAGAGGCGATGTAACAGAATGCGTACTGTGTCAACTTCTCGGCACATCATGCACACAGCCGTTTTCTACAAGCATTGGCATTCCACTCTCATACACGGCTTATCTTGCAGTCTTGTTACCAGTCGCAGCTTTTCAAACATGTTTGCTCATTATTGCTGCTGGTCTATGCAAAGAGGCTCGCATTGTGCCTCGCCGCATAGCCACTGTCAATTGTGCCCTTCTGCTGACAGTCCAAGTACAGAAGACTCTTGACTACAACATCTCGCGACTGCCAGCGCGATGCTCCACTAATGCAGCTTCTCCGTCTTCTGCTTCAGACACATCTCCACACGTTATAATTTTGTTAATGATACTATACGCTCTTGACGCCATAGCAGACCTGTTTGCACATGTGGTGCTAAACGGATCTAGCGGTTTGTATCTGCCTGTTCTTTTTTCTGCTTCGCGTATAGCATCGCTTGCTGCGCCTTGGACTTTGCATCCGCTGCTGGACGATGGTGTCTTGCCATTTACATTACTTGTAGCACATACAGCTCTTGCGATGATACTGGCAGTCTTTGACATTGGGGATGTCTGGTTTGCGCACTTTGCCACCACCGCTCTCCGCAAAACAAGCACACCAGCAACTCCAATTTCACATTTACAGGAAGTGCCTTATGAACAGCCTGTATCAAAGCCTCTAGCAGCCTCGACAACTGCTTCCAAACCGTTGACAGCGTTTGAATTTGATCCAAACCGTCGTCGTCGGTTTGTTCTTTCCTTTAACAACAAAGCTCGATGGCCAGTTCAGCACACAGCCAAAAAGACAGCGTAAGTATTTAAGGCCTTGATATCATGCAAGATACTTCAGTTTTGTACAGTGGCAACAAACAACAACTTCTTCACAAAAATTGCAGAAATGAAGAGCAAGAATTTTCGGTCGACGCAATGACACAAGACTCACTTGCCTCCGCTTTTGACAAAGCCAAAAAGCTTGCGTCCACGGCAAAAGAGCGTGCTATGGCAAGCAAAGCTGCTGACGCAATCCGTCGCTCTAGCATTGGCAAGACTTTGACTAAGGCAGCTGACAAAGCTAAAAAAGCGTATGCAAAGAGCAAGGCTGATCATGCAGAAGACAAACTGACAAACAAAACTGAAAATCAGTATTTGACAAACTTACAGCTGATGCATTCACCTTGAATACATTTTTTATTTTCAATAAAAATTTGAAAAAAAATCGAAGCAAAATAACTTACCTGCTCACACGCATGCAACGCACAAAAATATAAAAATGAAGCGTCAGCGCTATTCGCAGACTGTGATGAACAAGTGCGCAGAAGACGTCAATTCGCCAAAAATAGTCTCTGATGCGCTGCAGTTTTTACCCGACTTTCGAAACACCGAGCTGACTGCCTCCGGACGCCGCATTGCTGCGGCGCAGGCAGCTGCCATTGTGCGCGCCTCCGACCCTCTGCTTGAAAAGCTGCTAGAGATTCGCGTTATTACTGTTCACCGTATGAGTACATCAACCTCACCAGGAGGACGTACATCATCAGCGTCGCAAACAAACCACATCAACCTTCGCGTAGCCCAACAGTACACGACGATGCTACACCACGAGCGCGCTCGCCTTCAAAATGACGAGGAAGTAATGTTTTGCTTTCTGGCCTCTGATCAGCTTGAACCCATTGTCATCGTCGTCGTCATCCATCAAAACCTTGGCCGCATTGAGAAGCTTGAGCAAGAACACGTTTTTCTTCTCGAGACTGCGATCAATCAGTTCAAGATTCGTTTTGGCTTGAAAGACGAGACATATTCGTACACCTGCCTTAAAGACCGCCGCATAAGCAACGTTCACTCACGACACTTCCACTTGAAAATTCGAATTCCAACAGAAATGTACCTGCGCGTCTTTCCAGGAGCACAGATTCTCGGAAACAACCTCGCATGTCGGAAAAGCCTTCTATCGCCTTTTATGCAACGATGGGAACCGTTAGGCTACAAATTTCAACTGCAGGATCTTGTGCCCTGGAGCATTGTGCGCCTTTTAATTCTCTCCGACGCCGAAGATTCAGAATACCAACCGTGACAAGTTGTCAATTACTTATATTTAAGACGCATTGTACAGGACTTATGTCTAGCAATGACAATCTTGCTGGCCGTACGGCACTTACCTTTTCCTCGTTTCAGATGGCTGAAAACTCACAGCAGCTGTCGGAAACCATACCTTACGCCATTCCGTATTCACTCTTGGAAGAGGAGGAGGAAATTCCAGAGACTCAGTCACAGCTTCAACACGACCAGATTCCATGCGCTGTTGCTGTAACTGATTTCATCTGTCTCGACTTCCACACAAATCCTCCGCAGCTTTTCAAAGTCGCTTGTCTCACGGAGGCGGGCAAGAGCTCTGAATTTGCTTTTCTTGAATTTCAGAGGTTCATGGTCATCAGCTTTAACGAGCAGTTTGCGACAGTGTCGTACCTGACCAAAATCACATTGACGCAAACTGTCTACAAGCAGATCGACAACATTCCTCTCACCTTCCTGTATCAGCCCATGGACGCAGTGTTGGTGGAACCCTCTACGCAAAAGGACTACGACGAGAGTCTGTGCAAGAAAGCAAAGCAGGCCTTGGACTTGGCAGAGAAAGAAAGAAAGAAAGCGGTTCTTTTGAATCTCAGACGCGAGGAGCTGGAGGTGGAGCGCCAAAAAGTCTTGGAACAGATTGCAGCACGCAACGATCGCAAGCTGCAACTTGAAGAGAAGCTTCAGGCGACAAGCGACAAGCTTGCGCAGCAGCTTGAGCAGCGTGCGGAATTGGACGTCCTGATTTGCAAGTTGCAGAGAGAGCTCGAAACCTTCAAGCGCGAACGCGAAGACCAGATGCGGGCGTACGAGGAAAAAATTCATGCGCTCACTGTCGACTCGGCTCGCGACACTCTGATTGCGGATTTGAGGACCCAGATTCAGCAGTTGCAGGAAGCCAATCGCCAAATGGAGGCCCACGTTCTTGATGCCAGGAATTCGATGCAGCAGGCAGAGAGGCCGTCTTCGAGTCAGAAGAAGAAGCAGAAGCTTGACAAGCCCACAGGATCCACCGCTGCGCCCGTCGCCGCGCCCGCCGCTGCCGCCGCGCCCGCCGCTGGCTCCATCGCGTCGCCGTCCATTCGGCGCAGCTTTACGCACGTCTTCGACTCGCATGTTGTCGATTGGCTGCAGCAGGAGGAGAAGTCGCTGAAGGAGACTGTTGCTTTTCATGACAAATTCAAATCGCGTCTCGACTACGGCGCCGAGATGACTTCGGCGGCATTTCTTGCAAAGTGGGGTTACCGGTGTGTGCAGGATAAGTTTGCGCAGTACATCATGACCAATCTTCCCGTCAATGTCCTCGTCAAGTGCACCAAAAGCCATTGCTACTCCGTTGAAGCCAAGTGCATAGCAGTGGACACGACATTTGCGACCTTCGACAAGGACACTGGACTCAACTGGAAATTCATTCTCCAGGTGACGATTGCGCAGAAGGAGTACAAGATTGCAGTGAGTCACAAGCAAATCACTGGCTTTTTTGAGTCAGAGGTCTTTGTCAAGCGCCACGGCACCAGCAACATCGCCGTCGGCGAGATGGTCTTCAAGGACTGGCTCACTCAGCAGTAGGTCTTGGATGGGTAGAGATTGGTGGTTATTGCACAACCAGTAAGTTATGAAAATTTGCTTTAATAAAACGTAACAAAATTTAATCCACACTTTACCGCAACCAGTCTGCAGCAGATGCATGTGGCAGCATCATGCAGCCAGCGTTCTGTGATTGCCACAACTGTGCAATGCGGCGCTTGATGCAAAACCGCTGTGCACCCTGCACACGCACAGAGTTTCGCGCAGCTGCTCGCACAGAGTAGTTTTCTTTTGCTATGCTTTCAAGTGCCTCCAGCTCTGAGTCTTCAAAGAGACTCGCAAACATATTTCCAGGCTCTACAACTGTGTCTACCAGTCGTTGTAGCACACGGCTGTCGCACACGCTTTCACACCAGCAGAGTGTGCGTACAAACCACAACAGCTTTTGCATGGGTAGTGGTGCCACTTTCAAAGAGCTTCTGCGCTCCACCCAATAATAACAGCACATGCATGAAAGCTCATAAGGCTCGACCATTTCCTCATCATTTTCGTCTTCGACTTCCTGCAACAAATCTCGTTTCGCAAGTTCCATGGACATGAGCTCCAAGACAGGCTCAGACACTTTCAAAGAGCGCTGGCGTTCCAGCAGATCCTCGACGTAGCTTCGAGAAAGATGCTTGTGCTGAGAGGGTTCGCGAATGCCACAAAACACACAGCATGTGCTTTTGCTGCTCGCCATGTCGTGCACGTGGTGATTTTGACAATCGAAAAATTAGTTTTCGACGTATGAAACAGGACGTTTAAATAGGCGCAAATCAAACGCGAGCAAATCAAACGCGAGCAAATCAAACGCGAGCAAATCAAACGCGAGCAAATCAAACGCGAGCAAATCAAACGTGCGCAAATCAAACGCGAGCAAATTTAATTCCAAAAAAAAAACGCGTTCCTACCTGCTCCTGCACGATTTTTTTGGATCAGACATTATGCAAGCATCTACGCAAGCAATCATGCACTCTGAGCAAGCAGCTACAGAGCTTCCAGTTGCAACGAGCACGAAGAAGAAGAAGTCGGTTGGGCGCAAGCCCGGCCGCCCCTACCGCCGCCTTACAGACGAAGCGCTGGGCGTGCGCAAAGACACTCTTATGAAAAAGCTTCAGGTGCTGGTCGCCAGAAGAACCCTTCTAGAAGATCGTCTACAGGCGTACGAACAAGAGCTTGCAGCGCGCAATGAAGACTCAAAGAGCGTTCCTGCCTGACTCGCGCCTTTTTCAGGCTGGTGTTCACTGCAGTAGTGCGCTGCAAAACTGAGTATTTGTTTTTATTTAATAAATTTGGACACTATTCCTCCAGCGTCGCCAGATCCAGCGCGTAAACGCGAATCAAATCTTGGTAGCTTGTAAACTGCACGTTGCTGTCAAACTCTCCTGCAAGAATGCGCCCTGCGTTCCAGTGCGAAGAGCCCTGGCGCATGAGCAGAGAGTCGACATCTACACTATCCATTGGAAAAAAGCGCATGTCGTGTGTGTTTGTTGCGTAGTGTTTGACAAAGTACTCGCGAAAGGCATCACACAAGATTTGATACGCCTGCCAGTCGGGAAAATCTGCACAAAAGCTCGACGCAAGCAGTGCGGCCAGGTCGCGTTGAAGCTGTTCAAGCACTGCTTGCTTGCTGCGCGCTATAAGCTCCGCATCTTGTCCCAGTCCAATTCGCACACCAAGCATATTGTTTGTAACTGCTGTCTGCAGCAGATCGTAGCTCGACGCCATGCCATCGACACCGTCTTCGCCCTGCAGCACCATCACTGGTAGTGGAGGAAAGGGCAAGCTTGCTACCACCATACTTGCTAGCGCGCGGACCTCGTGCTGCGAGCGCGGCGTTACAGTGTCTACTACAGAAGGAGTTACTGCCGTCTGCATGTTGTGCGAGCGAACGCATAACCAGCATCAGGTCCTTTTGTTTTTTTTGTGCATCTTCATGGTGCAATCGACGCTTTGCGTATTTAGCGCGGCTCTTACATGAACCCCAGTTTTCAGCGTGGCAGTGGACCACGTGCACGCGGCAACATGATTAGCGGCGGTGTGC
>Ga0194130_10000693_pt1 | contig 60118 bp, 62 predicted proteins | sample TA2KigsurfametaG_FD_160084 | JGI IMG/M metagenome (GOLD analysis project Ga0194130, IMG submission 160084) | Freshwater microbial communities from Lake Tanganyika, Tanzania - TA2015050 Kigoma 12 surface | ecosystem: Environmental > Aquatic > Freshwater > Lake | place: Tanzania: Lake Tanganyika...
GCCACTCGGGTAGCACGAATCTCGTCACGGGAATCTTGTTGTCCTTGATGAAGTCAGCCATCGAGTCGGTGACGCTTCGGCCATCGTCAATGGTGATGAACGCCACTCGGTCTTTGGTGTCGATACGAGAGATGAGACGGGCCTTGGGTGATCCGCCAGAAAGCGGAGGGGCGGCGTCGGAAGCGCGAGCTATCTGTCCGACCGACAGTGAAGCAATGCCACAGATGACGGCAACCGCAATAGAAGTGGTGGCTCGTCGTGTGGTCATTCGGGTGAGCCTAGAACTGTGGCACCGCAGCGGACCCGATGATGGTTGCGGGTGTAACCCTGACCCGCTATCTTCATAGGTGCTCGGGTTCCCGGGCTCTCCCCAGCAGTTGCAGGGTTGAGATTGTCGGTCAGTGATCGCTTCGACGCTCGCGGCCAAATGAAAGCAGGCAACACGATGGCCGCAGAAGCCCTCGAGAAATCAGCACTCGAAAACAAGGACAAGGATCAACTCCTTGCAATCGCACAGGCACTCGGAGTGGCCTCGGTGTCACGCGCGTCCAAAGCAACTCTCATTGAGAAAATTCTTGAAAAGACCGCACCGCCAGCAGCCGCCCCATCGAAATCTGCTGGCCGAGATGCAAACGGGTCAGCAAAAGATGAGGGTCGGAAGCCTTCGGGCAGTTCCGACAAGGGTGGAACCGCAAAGTCCGAGAAAGTCATGCTGGGACCAGATGGTGAACCCCTCGCCGAGTGGGAAATTGAATTGGCAGAACACGAGGGTCGTCTGAGCCCCGAAGATGCCGCCGAAGCGCGCGAGGCTCGCAACGACGACCGCGGTGGTGACCGAAACAATGGTCAGCAGCGTGGTGATCGTGGTGATCGTGGTGATCGCGGTGACCGTCAAGGTGGAAATTGGGACAGTCAAGATCGCAACGGACGTCGTCGCCGACGTCGTGGTCGCAATGGCCGCGATGAAGGGCCGCAGGGCTCTGATCGTTACGACGGACAGGACGATCAACCGTTTAGCAACGAGCCCGTCGAAGTGTCTGGGTATCTCGACTTGCGTGACGAGGGCTACGGCTTCTTGCGAGTCAATGGTTATCTCGCTTCGCGTGATGACTCGTATGTGCCAGTGAAACTCACTCGACAGTTCGGACTACGTAAAGGCGACTACGTCACAGGTATGTCGCGACCTGCCGGTCGTAATGAGAAGAACCCCGCAATGCTCGAGATTCACACAGTGAACGGAATGAATCCGGAGAAGGCTCGACAACGCCCACGCTTCGAAGATCTCACGCCGCTCTTTCCAGACGAAAAGCTGCGCCTTGAAGATCCGATGGATCCCACCAATATGACTGCGCGCATCATTGACCTCATCTCACCAATTGGTAAAGGTCAACGCGGACTCATCGTGTCGCCACCGAAGGCAGGCAAAACGACGGTCATGAAGACCATCGCCACGAAAATCGAGAAGAACAACCCCGAGGTGAAACTGATCGTTCTTCTCATTGACGAACGACCAGAAGAAGTCACCGACATGCGCCGCACGGTGCAAGGTGAAGTCATCGCATCAACTTTCGATCGCCCAAGTGATGAACACACGCACATCGCAGAGTTGGCCATCGAAAAAGCAAAGCGCATGGTTGAAATGGGCGAGGACGTTGTTGTCATTCTTGACGGCATCACGCGCCTCTCGCGCGCATATAACCTGGCCGCTCCTGCGAGTGGCCGTATCATGTCTGGTGGTATCGATGCCGGTGCGCTGTATCCGCCGAAGAAGTTCTTCGGTGCAGCACGAAATGTCGAAGAAGGTGGCTCTCTCACCATCCTTGCAACGGCTCTGGTGGAGACCAACAGCCGCATGGACGAGGCGATCTTCGAGGAGTTCAAGGGCACGGGCAACATGGAATTGAAGCTCGACCGGCGAATTGCAGAGCGCCGAGTGTTTCCAGCAATCGATGTCGATGCATCGAGCACCCGCCATGAAGAGTTGCTCTTTGACCGCAAGCAGCTGCAATTGGTGTGGAAACTGCGTCGAGTGCTGTCTGGTCTGGCGGCTGACGGCAACCCGGCTCCGGGCCTCGAAATGCTGATGGACCGCCTCAAGACCTTCCGCACCAACGACGAATTCCTCAACGAAATCGCCAAATCACCCACCGCCTAGCCCGACCGGTCGCCGGTACACTTCTCAGCCGGCCCAAGTGCACCCGACGGGCAACCATCTCTAGGAGATCGCAATGAAGACAGACATCCATCCGAAGTATGAAGAGACCACGGTCAAGTGTTCATGTGGCAATTCGTTCGTCACTCGAAGCACCAAGGGCGGCCTCATGCAGGTCGAGTTGTGCAACGAGTGCCACCCGTACTTCACGGGTAAGCAGAAGTTGGTCGACACCGGTGGACGCGTTGAGCGTTTCAACAAGCGTTATGGCGCTCGTAAGACCACCAAGAAAAAGGCCGACTAGAACCACGTGACCTCTGTTCCCGCCGACACTGAGCGGCGCAGCAGACTTCTCTCATTGAAATTGCGCGCACTTGTGCGCGATCACTTCAGTCATGCAGTCAACCCTGATGTCGCTGACAATCTTGAGGTAGCGCTATTTCCGTTTGGTGCGGCTCTGTTGTCGAACGACACCGTGTGGTTGCTCATTGACGGCGACGCGAGTGGAGCTCTGGGACCATCTGTTGCCTGGGTGCTCTCTCGTCGACCCACTGCATTAGCGGTGCACATCCTTGCTGAAGTGGGCTCTGGAGTGCTCGCTCGACGCGCTCAACTTCTGAACAGCGACCTCACCGTTGACGTGTGGCATGCAAAGGAACGTGATGTCCTGCCAGCACTTCCTGAGCCACCGCTGCCTTCGGTGCTCGCCGCCACGAGCCATCTCGATTTTGTTGGTGTCATTCAATCCGCGGGTGCAGAACCATTGGTGGAACACGGCATAGTCAGTGGTGAAGTACGCGGGCTGGAGATTTGTCGTGTGGTCGATGACGAACACACCGGCACGGTGCGCCTGGAAGTTGGAATGGGTGCTCACGATCGAGAGGCATTCGCGTTGGTGCACGGTGATGTACCGACGGCCGATGCTTTGGCAAACGTCGTTGCCTCGGTTCGTGCGCATCGCGCCGATGATGCACCACCACACCCACTCAACTCGTTTGGTGCGGAGCGCCTTATGCGCGCTCGAGCCATCGAGAATCCGTCGATAGTCAATTGTGTCCGTGTCATCGCGGCTGAGCCACCGGTTTTGCGAACAAATGTGAAAGATGCAGTTCCGTGTGTTGCGCTTGGTGAAGACGCTGATGGCACGCGACGAATACTTGTGTTTGTGAATGGTGTCGACCTCGATGTCGTCCCCTTCGCACTTGATGCTTGGCATCGCCTCGACCGCACGGCCCGCATCACAGTTGTGCTGCGTGACAAGGACAAAGTTGCCTCTATCGATCGACTCGCAATGCTGGGCATAACGCCTGTTGACGTGTTGACACTGAAGGGTTACTAGCTGTGCCTCATTCACACAAACGACACAAAGTACGACATTTTCTCTCAGTAATTGTGTTGTCGGCCACCGCACTCGGCTGTGCTGGGTCGCCCAATGATGACGCTGTCATCGAACGTCCAGATGTTGATGACTCGGCTGACACCACGGCACTTGTTCAAGACACCATCGTCGAGACGACAGCACCACGTTCGACAACGACCACTAGCACTGTTCCTCTCACGACCATCGTGGAGTCCGGCAAGGATGCGACGGCTGAGTTGCGTGCATTGGCGAAGTCGGTCGAAGCGCGAGACTTCTCTGAAATCTCCGACAGCGCTTGTGGCAAGTTTGCAATGGTGTTGACCGACGTCATTATTGACGGGTTCGTCAAAGGTGGATTGTTCTGGTACTGGTGGGATGGTTCCCAGTGGGTTGACAAATCAGAGCAACTGAAGGGTGGCATCGGGGATTACCACTTGCGGGTGTATACGCGTGACTATACGAACGACGGCATCGAAGAGTTCTTTGTCGTGGCCAAGGACAGTGAACGGCGATCCGCCAAAGAGTTCGGCTCATTCTTCGGATTCGGATGGTCGCCACAGTCACAGTGTCGATGGGATTGGATGGTCATCGACAATGGTCGTGAGACGGTGACGGCGATCAGTGAGCCAGAGCCGAGTCCGCGGTCAGCGAAAGTCTTCTGCATCGGGTATCGCAACAGTTCCACACGAATCCGTGGATGGGTGTGGTACGACTCATCAATCTCTGCTTTCCGCTTCGACTACAAGTAGTCGCCGTAGCCTTGAGGTCATGGACGAGAGGCTCGACGCGATAGAGAAGGAATACGTCGAGCTTGAAGCGAGCCTCGGAACATCAGAAGTGTTGGCTGACCAGGCGAAATTACGGGACGCATCGCGGAAATACAAACAGCTCACCCCTCTGGTCGAATGCATCCGAGCACTTCGTGCGGTGAAGGGTGACGCACAAGCTGCGCGTGAACTTGCCGCTGAAACCACTGGCTCCGAGCGCGATTCGTTCCGGGCCGAAGCGGTGTCAGCCGATGAGAAACAAGAGGCGCTCGAAGAACAATTGAAGTTGCTCATGTTGCCCACGGATCCAAACGATGGCAAGAACGTTCTCATGGAAATCCGCGGAGCCGAAGGTGGGGAAGAGGCCAATTTGTTCGCCGGCGATCTGATGGAGATGTATCAGGCGTATGCGATTCGTCGTGGCTGGGCCGTCGAGACGATTCAGCATGATGCATCCGACCTCGGCGGAATCAATCAGGTGACGCTCATGTTCAAGGGTGACGATGCGTGGAGTCATCTCAAGTTCGAAGGCGGCCCCCATCGCGTGCAGCGCGTTCCCGCCACCGAGAGCCAGGGACGTATCCACACTTCTTCAGCCACAGTCATGGTCATGCCGGAGGCAGACGAAGTCGATGTCGACATTGATGAAAAAGATCTGCAGGTTGACATTTATCGATCGTCGGGTGCCGGCGGCCAGCACGTGAACACGACGGATTCCGCAGTGCGCATCACGCACAGGCCCACCGGAATCGTGGTGGCGATGCAAGATGAGCGCAGTCAACTTCAAAATCGCGCACGAGCGATGCAGGTGTTGCGCTCACGACTGTTGAAGCACTACCAAGACCAAGCAGAAGCAAAGGCTTCCGCCGAACGTCGCGCACAGGTCGGTGGCGGTGGACGCAGCGAAAAGATCCGCACGTACAACTTCAAGGAAAATCGAATCACCGATCACCGAATTGGCTTCACGTTGTATCAGTTGCAAGCAGCTCTTGCTGGTGATCTCGACCCGGTCATCGAAGCACTTCAGACAGATTTGCGCGCTCGACAACTCGCTGGCGATGCCTGACGACACCATCACATGGCGCGCGATGCTCGCCGAGACAGCGCAAGTCGTTGCAGACAGAACCTCGGCACTCTGGTTGTGTCAACGCGCAAGCGGATACGACGCTGAAGAGTTCATGGGCGAATTGGACAATCCCGTCACATCGCGGTCTGCAACGCATCTTCATGACATGGTTCGCCGTTTCATCGGGGGAGAGCCACTGCAGTACGTGCTTGGCCGGTGGGCTTTTCGACGTGTCGACATCATGGTGGACACTCGCGTGCTCATCCCTCGACCCGAGACTGAGATGCTCGTTGATCTGGTGCTGGAAGAAGTGAGACAAAAGCCCGGTTCCACGATTATCGACCTCGGCACAGGATCTGGTGCCATCGGTCTCGCAGTGCTGGATGAGCTTCCACTTTCGCACTCGACAGTGTGGATGACCGATGTGTCACGCGATGCGCTCGATGTTGCTAGTGCCAATGTGGCCGGACTTGGTCGGCCAGGAATCAGTGCACGACTGGTTCACGGCTCGTGGTTCGACGCGCTACCAGTTGAATTGAAAGAGGCAGTTGATGTTGTCGTCGCAAACCCACCGTATGTGGAAGACGATGATCCAGATCTTGAAGAACGTGTGCGTGAGTGGGAACCATCGCTCGCATTGTTTGCTGGGCCCGATGGCCTCCGCGACATTGCGACAATCGTGAGCGGATGCAACCAATGGCTGCGATCTGATGGACTCTTGTTGATTGAGTTTGGCTCTCGCCAAGGTGACGCGGTGCGAGCGCTTGCCATTGATGCTGGGTTATGCGATGTCGAGATACTTCAAGATCTCGCTGGCCTTGACCGGGTGCTGCGAGCTCGTACATCACACTGACTGATGCCCTCATCAGGTGTTGCGGATGCCGAGTGACCTACGAATGAAATCGAGTTGGTGAAGTAACAGGTTTTCAGCGACAACTTCCTGTGGAGTCATGTGCGTGACGCCGCTCAGCGGAAGTACTTCGTGCGGTTTGCCAGCGCTGAGCAGAGCAGAGGAGAGCTGCAGAGTGTGTGCGGCAACGACATTGTCGTCTGCAAGACCGTGAATGAGAAGGAGTGGTCGACGAAGCCGATGCGCATCTCTGATGAGATTCGTTCGGTCGAAGTTGTCGCTCTCTTTCTCAGGGTCGCCGAGGTATCGCTCGGTGTAGTGGGTGTCGTACAGTCGCCAATCCGTGACCGGCGCGCCGGCCACCGCGCAGTGGAACACGTCGGGCTCACGCAACACCGCCAGCGCAGCGAGATAACCACCGAAGCTCCAGCCGCGAATTGCCACTCGGGACATGTCTGCTCGAGGTTCCAACTGCGAGAGCATCGACGCAACCTGGCATTGGTCTTTCAGCACTGGGTCCGCCAGATCGCCCGCAACCTCGCGCTCGTAGGAAGAACCCTTGCCGGGTGTACCCGCGCCGTCGACAACGACGACGACAAAACCCTGATCAGCAAACCATTGCGACACCGCCAGTGCCTGATGCGAGGCAACGACACGTTGCGCATGAGGGCCGCCATACGGATCAAACAACACGGGCAGGCGGTGCGTCAGCCCATCTTTCGGAGTGAGTATCGCAACCGGAACCTGTCGCGGACCCACGACATGGAACTGCACGTTCGGAGACACAAGCGGCGTCTCTGCATGAGAAGTGAGAACTGACCCATCTTTCACGTGGTGTGTCGCTAGAGGTGAGAGTGTCGATGTTGTGCGCAACACCACGTGAGAGTCGTTGCCGGTTCCTGTCGTCACAGATTCGTCAGGGCTGAGACGAGAGACCGCCTTGGTCTCAAGGTCATATTCACACAAATACAGGAACCAAGGCCGAGCGATGTCGTTGGCAGCGAACAGCACTCGCCGACCAACGAATTGCACTGATCGCACCTGCGTTGTTGCGGGAGTAACGGGTTCACCGTTCACGAGAAGGCGACGAGCGCCATCTCGTTCACCGCAGGTGATGAGGGCCCCGTCGCTTGCTAGTGCTGGAGTGCCTGGAACCAACTCCACCCACTGTTCATCGGATTCCTCATGAAGTAGCGAACTGTCACCTGAGTGTTCATCGATACGCAACACACGAGTGGTGCGCTGGTTACGCGTCTGGGTCTGAACGATCAGACCATGAGCAGTCCATGAGACTGAATTGAGATACTCGCAATCAGACGGGAGAGGCACATCGATTGTTTTTCCGTCGGACACAGCCACGATGTGAAGAGTGACTGTCGCATTCGTCGAACCTGCTTGTGGGTATCTGTGCGTGGTTGGCTCTTTCTCTGGTTGTGAAGTATCCGCGATATGCCAGTGCAGCACAGGCTTCGAGTTGACTCTGCAGACAGCAATGTGTGTGCCATCGGGTGAGAACCAGTAGCCGCGCTGACGGCCCATCTCTTCAGCCGCGATGAACTCCGCCATTCCCCAACTGACGTCCGGATCCGGATCAGAACACAAAATCTGTTCCACGTTGTTGACAAGGACGCACAATGCGCCATTTCGGACGTATGCAACAACGTCGCCTGCGGGAGAGAGTCGCGCGTCAAATATGCCGACAGCAACCGGGACTGCACGATGCTCGCCAGTCACGAGATCAATCTCGTACGTGTGGCCACCTAAAGTCGTTACCGCCTTGGTGACGGCAGCATCCGTGGAGAACGACACCACGCCACCGGCGGCCTCACGCATGCGTTCACGACGACGGTGCTCTTCTGGAGATGTTTGCGAAACGTCGTAGTCGCCGCTCGGGTCGAACACGCACTGCTCAATGCCTGTCTCAGTGGTCAAGACCCACAGTTTGTTGACAGCATCAGTTCCACTCGAAGAGCGAGCAAAGACAACTCGTTCACCGGACGGTGACACAACGATGTTGCGGGGCTCGCCGAGGGTGAGGCGTTGTGTGCGGGCATATTGCCGAGGAAAGGTGTCGCGAGGCGCAGCGGATGAGTTCATGCGAGTCGCAAGACCCCATCGTGATCGAGATTGCATGGAAGCCCAATGGGATCTTCGGTCATCAAGTGCGCAGCTAGCTGAGGGTCTCTGGAGATACCCCAGGCGCGACGGTCATCGGCGAGGAGACACGAAGCGATGACTTGTTCGGGGTGTCCGTCACGATCGTGCATCACGGTGTACGCCTCAACAATCGCGGAACCCTCTGCTTCGCTGCGTGTCGCGGCTGTGCGCATCGGAAGTGCATCAATGTCGTCTTGCGGGTAGTCATATTTGAAACCATCTCGTGGGGGCTGCGTCGAATACACACCGAACGCGTGTTTCGTCGCAAACCCGCCATTTGCCCACACAAGTCCCGTCTCGCTTGGCGAGTTGCGCACATCGTTCATCACGGTTGCAATCGAGTGAGAGACGTAGTTGTTCCAGGGTCCACCAGCGAATTGGAGTCCACCTGTACGGGTCAACTGTCGGTCGAGCGACAACCCAAGGGACTTTGCTCCGAGTTGCACGGCAGATGGAAAGCAGGAATAGAGGTCAATGATGGACACATCGTCGATGTCGGTGTCTGCCAATTGAAGAGCTCGCCGGCCGGCAATTCGCACTGCCGGCGTTTCATGAAAGTGAAGACGATTCGAAATGAAGAGATGCTCGTGCGCATCCGTTCCTGAATGAACGAACACCCAACGATCTCGAGGAACTCCAAGAGCGGTGGCCTGCTCTGCAGTGCACATGATGAAACCGGCAGCCATGTCGACGTCATTGTTCGAATTCATGAGCTTCGTGTATGGGAAGCCGATCATGCGGTTGTCCGCGCTCGGGGTGATGATGTCGTTGGCGGTGCGAGTCTGTCTTGACCAGGCAAACGGGTTGTCTGCGGCCACTTCGCTGAAGCGTGACCACAACTTGCCGAGATGCTGCTGATGTTCGGCGATGCTGTGTCTGAGCGACGCTCTGATGGCTGACTCGAAAACGGGGTACACCTGAATCGGCATGTAGAGCTTTCGCTCAATTTCTTCGGGTGACACCATCACCAGTTCGTCAGTGACTTGCTCGAATGGTTCTTGTGATGTCGGCCAGTCCCACGTGACCCCAAGTTTCTTGGCGCGCCGTTTGCTGTGCGCTGTCTCACCACCAGCGATGTACACCATGTCAATGTCACCGCGCTGCATGAGAAGTGCAGCCTTGTTCACCAGCGATTGGGGAGTGTTGCCTCCCATACCGGACAAACCACATGTGCGAGGACGCACACCGGCGTGTCGCGCAACAACTGCGGCGGGGTTGCCATAGTTCCAAGACAGAAGCGCACAGACCCACAGCGCATCGGGGTCGGGTAGCGAGGTGAGGCCAGCATCGCGTGCCGCTAAGTGAAGTGCCTCAGCCATCAGAGTTGCTGGGTCACGAACCTTCGCGAGGTCGTCCTCACGTTGCAGAACCTGTCCGTTTCCGATGAGAACTGGCGTGCGGGGGTCGATTGTCACATGCAAACCCTAGGTGAGTGGCCACTCTCAACTTCGACCGTGAATCGGGCCTACGCACTACGCTCGTCTTGATGTCACGGGTCGCAATCGGTTCAGATCATGCAGGGTTTCCGCTGAAGGAGCACCTCATTTCGTTTCTGCGTGCGGCGGGGCATGTGGTCGAAGATTTTGGAACCAACAGCACAGAGAGTTGCGACTACCCACCAATTTGTGCGGCCGTTGGCCGCGCTGTGCGCGACGGCAAGGCCGACGTCGGAATCGTCATGGGTGGCAGTGGTCAAGGCGAACAATTGGCTGCCAACAAGGTGCGCGGCGTTCGAGCTGGGCTTTGCAACGACCTGTACACGGCGAGAATGGCGCGCGAGCACAACAACGCTAACGTGCTGAGCATCGGCGCACGTGTCGTGGGCACTGGGCTTGCCGAGGAAATCGTGACCATTTTCTTGTCAACTGCTTTCGAAGGCGGACGACATGAACGTCGTGTGGCGCAGTTGACTGACATCGAGAACGAGGAGGCTTCACGCTGATGCCATTTCCATCTGACACCAATCCGGACGACCTTGTCTTTGACCTCATCGAGCGCGAAAAGCAACGACAGGTTTCTGGACTGCAGCTCATTGCCAGCGAGAACTTCACATCGCCTGCGGTCATGCGCGCCACCGGTTCAGTGCTCACCAACAAGTACTCCGAGGGATATCCCGGAAAGCGCTATTACGGCGGAAACGCGGTCGTCGACGAGATTGAACAGATCGCCATCGACCGAGTGAAAGAACTCTTCGGGGCAGACCACGCGAACGTGCAACCACACAGTGGAGCAAGCGCCAATATGGCGGTGTATCTCGGGCTGTTGAAGCCTGGTGACACATTGCTCGGGCTCAGTCTCGACCATGGCGGGCACCTCACACACGGCTCACCGGCGAACGCCAGCGGCATTCTCTACAACTTCGTGCAGTACAAAGTCACTCCGGGTGACGAACGCATCGACTTCGACGAAATGCGGACAATGGCGCTCGAGCACCGCCCGAAGATGATCGTTGCGGGGACCACCAGCTACCCGCGTCGTTTGGATCCTGAACCGTTCCGTGCGATCGCCGACGAAGTCGGAGCATTATTGATGTTCGACATCGCACATCTTGCGGGTTTGGTAGCCGGAGGAGCTCATCCGAATCCGGTGCCCTTTGCTGACGTGGTCACGTTCACCACTCACAAGACTCTTCGCGGACCACGCGGCGGATGCATTCTCGCCAAGAAAGAACATGCACAGGCCATCGACAAAGCAGTGTTCCCCGGCAGCCAAGGCGGACCGCTCGAACACGTTGTCGCTGCCAAGGCTGTGGCGTTTCATGAGGCACTTCAGCCGTCCTTCAAGGAGTACGCACACCAGATCGTGAAGAATGCATCTGCACTCGCATCTGCACTTGCGTCACACGGATTTCGTCTGGTGAGCGGCGGCACAGACAACCACCTCATGGTTGTGGATCTTCGTCCGTTCGATGCGGACTGCACAGGTAAAGAGGCACAGCTTGTTCTTGACGAAGCTGGCATCACATTGAACAAGAACACGGTTCCAAACGACCCGCGCAGTCCGTTCGTGACGTCTGGCGTGCGTATCGGAACGCCGAGCGTGACCACCCAAGGCATGAAAGAAGCCGAGATGTCCGCAGTTGCGGCCTTCATCGCTGAAGCACTCCGTGGTCGACAAGATGCGGACACACTCGCCGACGTGCGTAAGCGGGTCAGCGAGTTCTGCGCCAAGTATCCGGCCTACTAGGACCCGTTTCGGGGGGCGTATATGGGCCTGTTCGGCGGTTACGTCATCATCTTCCTGTTCGCAGCAGGTACGACTACCGCAGTCATGCCCTTTGTGCTGAAGCTGTCGCGACGCCGACATTGGCTGGCATTACCCGGTGAGCGAACAGTCCACACTGTGCCGACACCGAACATCGGCGGAGTCGCGATGCTGTGTGGACTTGCTGTTGCCTTGATTGTTGCTCGCCAGATGGACCGTTTTGATCGACTGTTCATTGGCAATAGCGAGCTCGTCGGGGTGTTTGTTGCGGCGCTCATCATCGCCCTCGTCGGATTACGTGATGATATTCGAGAGGTGAGTGCACCTGGTCGCGTGGCGGCCACCATCGTGTCTGGCCTTGTTCTTGTGTGGTTCGGTGTGACGATGTTCTATTTCCGACTTCCATTTCTCGGGGTATTCCAGATTTCAGGTGACTGGGTACCGATTGTCACTGTTCTCTGGTTGCTCGTGATGACGCAGGCCATCAACTTGATTGACGGACTCGATGGATTGGCGGCCGGCATCGTTGCCATCGGCTCGGGTGCGTTCTTCATCTACAGCTGGCACCTCAGTGATAATGGGCTTCTCGGTGAACCCAACATCGGCCCGCTCATCGCTGTCATCACCTGCGGTGTGTGTATTGGGTTCTTACCATTCAACTTCAACCCCGCACGCATCTTCATGGGGGACAGCGGTTCGTATCTACTGGGGTTGTTGATGTCGGTGTCTACTTCCGTAGTGGGTGGACGGGCTGACCCGTCAACACAAGGTTTCAGTGGTCAGACGTATTTCTTCCTTGCTCCACTATTCATTCCTCTCATCATCCTTGGCGTTCCCATTTTCGACGTGTTGTTCGCCATCGTGAGGCGGGTGAGTCGTGGAACTGGTTTTGCCACCGCTGACAAGGGTCACCTCCATCATCGACTCATCAACCTCGGACACGGGCCACGACGTGCCGTGGTCATTCTGTGGGCATGGACGCTGTTGCTGTCCGGCTTTGTGTTGTACCCGGTGTTCAATCCGTCAGCAAACAGCATCGTGACATTTGGACTGTTTGCCATCGTGCTGTTCTTGTACACGGTGCTTCATCCGGACCTACGCATTCGACGTGAGCGCATGCGGCGTGATTCCGAAGTGATCGAATCAGAAACGAAATAATTGGTATATCTCGCCCTCACTGAACCATCACGGTAGTGAGTGACGTTTCACACCTGACAACCAACACATCATCGCCTTGACTGGCGTGATGCAAGAGCACAGAAACTCAACTGCTGCATTCGCAAGACGTACCTCGGCGCTTACGGCATGTGCAATTCTTGCGACGATTCTTGGGTTGCGGTCCGTGGTCGGTGCAACTTCGCTCGCTTTTGAATCGTCACTGCCAATTGTCGGAGGCCACAGACTGGCGATCGTGACTTCAGGATCCATGGAACCAGCGATACGGCGTGGTGACGTGGTGATTACTCGTGATGTCGGCGATTGTGATGGGACATCGTCTTGTGTCCAGGACATCAGGGTCGACGATGTCATTTCATACTCAGGTGAAGGTAACACCCATCTCTCCGTAACAAACCGAGTCGTTGCGCGAACGGTGACTGCCAATCAGGTGTTCTTTGCGACCAAAGGTGACGCAGTGGTTGGTGCTTTTCCATCAGAAGTATCGAGTTCACGTGTGAACGGCAGGGTGATTGCTGTCATCCCGCATCTCGGCATTGTGTTGATCGCGCTGGGATCGCGATTGTTCATAGCTGGAACTGTCGTGTTGTTGCTGACGGTTTTGTTCGCTCGCGGATAGTCGACGCCCACGCGTCGGTCTCGCACCGAGAATTCCTCACAAAGTGGTGAGGAATCACAATAGAAAGGAATCAACTCATGATGAAGAAGCAAAGCTTCAAGAAATGGGTTCCATCTCTGGCGGGAGTTCTCGCACTTAATGCCATGGGCATCAGCGTGACCAGTTCTCTCCTCAGCGACACGCAGACGGGTGTAGCCAACACTTCTGAAGGAGGCACAGTGAAGGTCGGCCTCGGGTCGACAACTCGCGTGTGCACAGTCAGTGACATGCTGCCTGGTGACTCGTCGTCGAACTATGGCTCTGGCTCGCAGAGTTTGTTGCCATGCATCTATGACGTCGTCTGCACCGGAACATCAACGGCATGGCTCGCAGTTGACATCGCTGTGACGGGTGGTCCGCCAGCGCTGTACACAGGTGACAGCAGCGGATTGCAGTTGAAGCTTGATGCGAACGGCTCGACGACTTTCGTCTCCGGAACGAGTTATACGGCTGTCAATGGCTCATCGACGAACATCGCGAGTGGATCAACCATTCGTACCTAGCTTGTGTCGGCGACGCCTGCCACAAAAAACACGAGTGTTCTCTTCAACGTCAATTACCTGTTGCCGACACTTGCACCGAATGCGTTGCAGGGTGGAACTACATCAGTGGCTTTGACGTTCCATGCGGTTCAATCAGCCAATCAGCCGATTGGTTCATGCGTCGCGGGACGTCAGTGCAACTCCATCACTTGGAGTTGATGAGGGGTGGGTCGCACTAGTCGCATGCCAATCTTGCTTGGTATTGCGGTTCGTGTGCTCCTCACTCATGTCGGCACGACGAGGGTTGCTTCACTCTTCGCTGCGACCGATACGCCAACAGCGTCCTCATTCGTCGGTGCCACGTTCTCTCCGAATGTGGCACCGAGAGTGCAGGCTCTGAGACAGGGTGCAAATGTGGAGCTCAGTTGGTCTGCGGTGAAGCTGGGAACGCGAGCGCCTGACTATGTGGTGTGGCGAGTTGACGGGTCAACCTGGACTCACATCTGTATCGGAGCCGACATCCCAGTGACGACTGGGGCAACGGTGACATGCCGAGACCGCCGAGCGGCCCAAGGCGGAATTCCTACCTCTCTTTCTGCGGTGCAGCCGGCGTACATCGTGGGGGCGGTGGTGACGTGGTCGCTCAGCCCCGGGGCGCCCCAGCCGGTGAGGTAGATCTGTGCACCGCGGAACAGGATTTTGAGGCTCTTCACAGGCTGCGGTAGTTTGCTCGCGTTTTCACAAGCCCCACCACCGTGCGACTTCTTCCTGAACCCCCCTCGGCTCGGCCTCACAACGAGTCCATCTCTAGCGGCGCCGAACTAGTCGGCGCCGTCGTGGTGTTCTTCCTCTTCGGTCTTGGTCTCGACACCTGGCTCGGCACCAAGCCGATTTTCATGATTGTGCTCACGGTGTTCGCTGTCATCGCGCAGTTCGTTCGCATGTACGTGGTGTACACGGCGCGCATGACGTCGCTCGAAAAGAAGCGAGCTGATTCGGCGAGGGGAGCATTGCAATGAGCGATGAGGTGCTCTCACCAATTGCAATGGCCCGGCAGGGTCTTGCGCCCGAGGTGTCCGTGTCTCGTGACATCGTGAAAAGGGGAGCCATTGTCGCCCCAGTCCTCATTCTCATCAACGTCGTTTTCTGGGGCACCGATGGTGCTGCAGGTGGTGCTGTTGCAATCGCCCTTGTGTTAGCGAACTTTGCCCTTTCAGCATTCCTTATTTCAGCATCAGCACCAATTTCGCTTGGTCTCATGATGGCGGCGACGTTGTTCGGCTATCTGATTCGACTCGGAATCCTGTTCCTCGCTGTCTATCTCTTGAAAGATGTCGAGTGGCTGTCATTGCCAGCCCTGGGGATAACTCTCATCGTCACACATCTCGGTCTGCTCTTTTGGGAAATGAAATACGTCGCTGCGTCGCTTGCATTTCCTGGTTTACGACCAAATAGACAAGAATGGAACTCCGTTCCGGGTTCCCAGAGTCATCAAAGGACAGTGTCAAAGTGATTGCGCTCGAGTTTCCACCGATCAATGAGATCTTGCGCTGGAAGGACCTCGTCCCCGGCTTCAACAAGATTTCGATCATCGCCATTCTGGCGGCAGTCATTGCCATCGGTCTGTTTCTTGCGGCAACTCGCCAAGATCACAACAGCGCACCAAAAGGTTCGCGCAACCTCGCTGAAGCAATTGTCGAATTCATCGAGAACGGTGTCGTCATGCAGACGATGGGTCGTGATGGCCTTGGTTGGACACCGTTCTTGTTGTCGTTGTTCTTGTTCATCTATTTGTGCAACGTTCCTGGAATCATTCCGTTCTTCCAGATGCCCGCGACTGCGCGTATGGCAATCCCAATGTTCCTCGCGTTGCTCGTGTGGGTCGTGTACAACGGCACTGGCATCAAGCACCAAGGTTTCTTCGGGTACTTCAAGAGCACACTGTTCCCGCCAGGAGTTCCCAAGGCTCTCTACATCTTGGTGACACCGATTGAATTCATCTCGGCGATCATCGTCCGTCCGTTCAGCTTGGCTGTCCGACTCTTCGCCAACATGTTGGCCGGTCACATCCTTCTCGTCACATTCGCTCTTCTGTCGGAAGCTCTCTTTCAGGCGAAGGACAAAGTGCTCATTCCAGTCGGCATCCTTCCGTTCTTCATGCTGATCTTCCTCACCAGTTTCGAAGTTTTGGTCGCCTTCTTGCAGGCGTACATCTTCACGATTCTCACCGCCGTCTACATCGGTGGCGCTGCTCATCCAGAGCACTGAGGATCCACACACAGGTCTCCCAACCAACAAGCACACAGGAGAAAGAAAAATGGAAGCAATTGCACGAATCGCCGCAGCCGCGGCGGCCGACCCCGCAGAAGCCAAGAACACGGCTGCGGCCGCGAGCGCTGGCTATGCGTACGGTCTCGCCGCCATCGGACCTGGCATCGGCATCGGATACCTCGTGGGTAAGGCCGTCGAGTCGATGGCTCGCCAGCCGGAAGCAGCCGGCATGGTCCGTACCACGATGTTCCTTGGCATCGCGTTCACCGAAGCGCTCGCGCTCATCGGCTTCGTGGTGTTCATTCTCCTCAAGTTCGCCTGATCTTCAGTCGAACCAGGAAAGTACGAAGTAACTAACTAGTGGTAGTCGATCTCCGCGAGAGCGGAGTGCAGGAGTTGACATGCTGAGAGCAGTCGTCACCCAATCGGGTGGTCATGTGACGGGGGTACGCCTCGTCAGCGCCGACGTCTCGGTGGTACCCGCCGCTGAAGGCGAGGCCACCGAAGTTGAAGGCACGGGCCCGAACCCGATTGCGCCGGAAACGAAAGAGTTGGCGTGGGGAGCGGGATCGTTCCTCGTTCTGCTCATCGTCATGCGGGTCTTCCTCTTCCCGCGCCTCAAGAAAGGCATGGATCAGCGTTATGCGAATATTCGTGCCGACATTGAAGGTGCAGATGCAGTGAAGGCAGCCGCACGAAACGACGTCGCCGAGTATGAGAAGGCGCTTGCCGCCGTCCGTGTTGAGGCCGCAGCAAAGATCGACGCAGCGCGAGCAAAGCTCGACGCAGAGCGAGCAGAGAAGCTGCGTGAGGTCAATGCACGAATTGCTGCGCGTCGTAACGATGCCGAGGCTGAGGCTCAAGCTGCTCGTGCAGCAGCGCGTAGCCAAATCTCGGCCGCTGTCGGAACAGTCGCTACCAAAGCAACATCGATTGCCGTTGGCAAGTCGCCTGACGCATCAGTTGTGCAGCGGGCCGTTGACGCAGTGATGGAAGGAGCCTCGCGATGAAGAACCTCATCTCGTTGATTGCTGCTGAAGATCCCACTCAGACACACCACTGGTTGTTGCCTGAGACTGCAGAAATCATTTACGGCGGACTTGCCACTGTCATTGTCGTGACTTTGTTGGTGAAGTTTGCTGGACCGATGGTGAAAAAGTCCATGGCCGCTCGCACGGCGAAGATTCAAGCCGAAATTGACAATGCTCGTGAGTCAAAGACCGTGGCCGATGCTGAAGCTTCGAAGATTCGAGCTGCACTCGGAGACATCTCAGCAGAGCGCAGCCGCATCCTCGCCGATGCAGACAAGCAGGCGGAAGCTCTTCTTGTGGAAGGTCGTTCGCGACTCGAAGCTGAAGTACGTGACATGGAGGCTAAGGCAGAGGCAGATATCTCCGCTGCGGCTGCACGAAGTGGCGACGAATTACGTGCCGAAATTGCACGGTTGTCAGCGCAAGCAGCAGAGCGTGCAGTTGCATCAGCTCTCGATGACCGCGCACAGCAAGATCTCATCGAATCATTCATTTCATCCGTGGGGGCAGCACGATGAGCGACGCACGTATTGATTCCTACGCACGAGCTCTGCTCGAGATCGCCAACGCTGAAGGTGTGCTCAGCGAAGTCGAAGACGAGTTGTTCCGTGTCGCACGCACCTACGAATCGAATGATCAGTTGCGTGGCACTCTCACCGACGAGACAATTCCTGTCGAGCGTCGTCAGGCGATCGTTGAGAAGTTGCTCGGTGGCCGTTCTACGAATGTCACGGCACAGCTCGTGTCATTCATCATCGGCGCAGGTCGGGCACGCGATTTGCCAGCAATCGCCGACAAGTTGGTGCAAGCCGCATCGACACAGCAAGGCAGCGAAGTTGCCGAGGTGCGCAGTGCCGTTGCATTGTCAGCTGACCAGCAGCAACGCGTTGCCAGTGCTTTGGCAGCAAAGACAGGTCGAAAGATCAATCTGAAGTTCGTCGTCGATCCGTCCGTCATGGGTGGTCTCGTCGCAACAGTCGGTGACACCGTCATCGATGGCAGCGTCCGTACTCGTCTCGATCAGTTGAAGAGCCGCCTCTAGGCCGGCATTCGGAAAGAAGAACAGGAAGAAACATGGCAGAGCTCACACTTTCCGCCAGCGACATCGCATCTGCAATCTCCCGCAGTCTTGAGGGCTACACCCCATCACTCGAAGCTCGTACCGTCGGTCGCGTCGAAGAAGTCGGTGACGGCATCGCGCGCGTCTCTGGCTTGCCAGATTGCGCCGTCAACGAGTTGTTGGAATTCGAAGACGGCAGCGTTGGTCTTGCGTTGAACCTAGATGAGGCTCAGATTGGATCAGTCGTTCTCGGTGATGCCGATGGCATCGAAGAAGGACAGACCGTCAAGGCAACTGGCCGAATTTTGTCGATTCCGGTCGGCGATTCGCTGCTCGGTCGCGTCATCAACGGTCTTGGTCAGCCAATCGACGGCAAGGGTGACATCGTTGGCGCACCACTTCGCCGTATGGAAATTCAGGCACCAGGAATCATGGGCCGCAAGCCCGTGCACGAGCCGCTGCAGACCGGCATCAAGGCAATCGATGCAATGACCCCGATTGGTCGTGGACAGCGCGAGCTCATCATTGGTGACCGTAAGACAGGAAAGACCGCCGTTGCGATCGACACGATCCTCAACCAGCGCGGACTTGGTGTGAAGTGCATTTATGTCGCTATCGGACAGAAGGGTTCGACCGTTGCACAGACAGTCGAAACCCTTCGTCTCGCAGGTGCACTTGAATACACCGTCGTCGTGGCTGCTCCGGCGTCCGACCCGGCGCCCTTCAAGTACCTCGCACCATATGCAGGTTGCGCACTCGGTCAGCACTGGATGGAAAATGGCGAGCACGCACTTGTGGTGTATGACGACTTGTCGAAGCAGGCCGAGGCCTACCGTCAGTTGTCGCTGTTGCTGCGCCGCCCACCAGGTCGCGAGGCGTACCCAGGAGACGTTTTCTACTTGCACTCACGTCTTCTTGAGCGTGCTGCAAAGTTGAGCGATGAAAACGGCGCAGGTTCTTTGACCGCACTGCCGGTCATCGAGACCAAGGCCGGTGACGTGTCGGCGTACATTCCGACCAACGTGATCTCCATCACTGATGGTCAGGTGTACTTGCAGGACAACCTCTTCAAATCCGGCGTGCGTCCTGCCGTCGACGTGGGCATCTCGGTGTCGCGCGTGGGTGGTGCAGCGCAAACAAAGGCCATGAAGAGCGTGTCCGGAACTTTGAAGCTCGACCTTGCACAGTTCCGTGAGCTTGAAGCATTTGCCACATTCGGTTCGGAACTTGACGCGGTGTCCAAGGCACAGCTCGAGCGCGGGTATCGCTTGGTCGAACTGCTGAAGCAGCCGTTGAACAGCCCGATGCCTGTTGAAGAGCAGGTTGTGTCGATCTTCGCCGGAACCAAGGGTCACCTCGACGACATTCCGGTCGCCGACGTTCGTCGCTTCGAAAGCGAACTTCTTGAGTACGTGCGCGCACGTCACGGTTCAATGCTCGCGACGTTGCGTAGCGACACCAAAGCCGACGTACCTGCCGACTTGGGTGACATCGTGAAGACGTTCAAAGCACAGTTCAAAGTTTCTGGTGCAACGACCGGCAAGTCCGACGTCGACGCAGCGGAAATCGGCGACGCCAAGAGCAACAAGACACTGGCGACGGAGTGATCTAAGTGGCTGGAGGTCAGGAACGAATCCTGCGCGGGCGAATTCGTTCGGTGCAGGCGACGAAGAAAATCACGCGAGCGATGGAGCTCATCGCTGCGTCACGCATCGTCAAAGCACAGCAGCGAGTAGCTGCTGCTGTGCCGTATTCCGACCTCATCACCGAAGTCGTCAAAGACCTCGCAGCTGCCGGTGCCGGTAAGGACAAGCCGTTTCTTGCCGGACGCGCAGAAGTGAAGCGCATTTGTTTCGTACCCATCGCTGCCGATCGTGGCCTGTGTGGTGGTTACAACTCAGGCGTGCTTCGTGCAACCGAAGGCGAAATCAAAGCCGACACGGGTGGCGCAGTGGAACACGTCGTGGTTCCTGTCGGCCGCAAAGCTGAGGGGTATTTCCGCTTCCGCGGATACAACCTCGGACAAGGCTTCGCCGGGTTCACTGACAACCCGCCGTACTCTGTCGCCAAAGAAATCGGTGAATATGTCGTTGACATGTTCGTGAAGGGTCAAGTCGACAAAGTCGTGCTCATCTACACCCGGTTCATCTCGGCAGGTTCCCAAGAAGTGGTCATTCGTCCACTCGTTCCACTCGACAGAGGAGTGGTTGAAGGTGGCGACGGTAAGAACGCTGCCGGTGCGGACTACGAGTACGAACCAGACCCCGATCTCATTCTCGACACGCTGCTTCCGCGGTATGTCGAAGCACGTGTGTATGCAGCGCTGTTGAATGCTGCTGCCTCTGAACACGCGTTCCGTCAGCGCGCCATGAAGTCGGCCACTGACAATGCGGAAGAACTCATCAAGAACCTCTCGCGCATCATGAACCGTGCACGTCAGGACTCGATCACCACCGAGATCATGGAGATCGTCGGCGGTGCCGAGGCACTGGCGGGCGATGACGATTCGACACCACGCCGTGTCGAGTACGTCATGGCTGATGCGAACCAAACCGGCGGACGAGTCTGAGCAGGAGAATGCAATGACCATGACAGACACCAACACCAAACAAGACGGCCGAGTCGTCGCAATTGCGGGACCGGTTATCGACGTTGAGTTTCCTCGTGGCTCGCTGCCTGAGTTGAACTCGGCGTTGCAGTTCACCGTCGACGTCGACGGCAAGCCGAACGTGATTCTTGCCGAAGTCGCTCAGCAGCTCGGTGACAGCCGTGTGCGTGCGGTGTGCTTGAAGCCAACCGATGGTCTGCGTCGCGGCACACCGGTGAAGAACACCGGTCACGGCATTCAGGTCCCAGTTGGCAACAAGACACTCGGTCACGTGTGGAACGTGTGGGGTGACGTGCTCGACGGAGATCCGAAGGAATTCGAAAACGTGGAGCGTTGGGACATTCACCGTCCAGCGCCGGCATTCGACACGCTCGAGCCGTCAAAGCGCATGTTCGAAACCGGTATCAAGGTCATCGACTTGCTCACTCCATATCTCGCCGGTGGAAAGATTGGTCTGTTCGGTGGAGCCGGAGTCGGCAAGACCGTTCTCATTACCGAGATGATCAACCGCGTGGCATCGAAGCACGGCGGTGTGTCGGTGTTCGCCGGAGTGGGTGAGCGCACCCGTGAAGGCACCGACCTTCGTCTTGAAATGGACGAGTCAGGTGTGTTCGAAAAGGCCGCCCTTGTGTTCGGTCAGATGGACGAACCGCCGGGAGTGCGCCTCCGCGTTGCGTTGTCGGCCCTCACCATGGCCGAGTATTTCCGCGATGTGCAGAACCAGGACGTGTTGTTGTTCATTGACAACATCTTCCGATTTGTGCAGGCCGGATCGGAAGTGTCGACGCTTCTTGGTCGTATGCCGTCAGCGGTGGGTTACCAGCCCACACTCGCCGACGAAATGGGCCAGTTGCAAGAGCGCATCACTTCGACCCGTGGTCGTTCGATTACCTCGCTGCAGGCCGTGTACGTGCCAGCTGACGACTACACCGACCCGGCACCGTTCACCACGTTTACCTTCTTGGATGCAACGACTGAATTGTCACGCCAAATTGCATCGCTTGGTATTTACCCGGCGGTGGACCCGTTGGCATCAACGTCGACGATTCTCACTCCTGAGACAGTCGGCGACCGTCACTACGGTGTCGCTCGTCGCGTGCAGGAAATTCTGCAGCGATACAAGGAACTGCAAGACATCATTGCAATTCTCGGTCTCGACGAATTGTCAGAGGAGGACCGACTCACTGTGGCTCGCGCACGCAAAGTGCAGCGATTCCTCAGCCAGCCGTTCTACGTGGCGGAAGTCTTCACCGGCGTGTCTGGCGAGTACGTGCCGGTCGCAGAAACAGTCGAGTCCTTCGAAGCTCTCATCCGTGGTGACTTGGACGATGTGCCGGAGCAGGCATTCTTGAACGTCGGCAACGTCGAGCAAGTTCTCGCCAAGGCCAAGGCGCTTCAGGAGAACGCATAATGGCTGACGCGTCGGGTCACTTGCGCGTCGAAGTCGTCTCGCCAGAGAAGGTGTTGTTTTCGGGCGATGCTCGACAGGTCATCACCCGCACTCTCGGCGGTGGCGAAATTGCGTTCCTGCCAGGACACGCCCCATTTCTTGGAGCTGTCAGTGAGAACCACACGCGTGTGTATTTGACTGACGGAACTGTGCAAGACATTGCCGTACATCTTGGCTTTGTCGAAGTTGGTCCCGATCATGTGTCGATTCTCAGCGACGCTGCAGAACTCGCACAGGACATCAATGTGGCGCGTGCTGAGGAAGCAAAGCGTCGTGCCGAAGAACAACTTCGCACCGAACACTCTGCAGAAGGTGAAGCAGCCTTACGTCGCGCTCATGCGCGCCTGTCCGCCACTGGCGGACTTGGCGCATCACACTGACGCGCACGTCAGGGACGGTCAGTCGTAGCTGACCGCGGAGAATTGGCCCAGCTTGTCCAACCTGTGATGAGCATCAATCAGACGCACCGTTCCACTTCGTGAACGCATCACCAAGCTTTGCGTGTGAACCACGCCAGGAGTGAACCGGACGCCTTTGAGAAGTTCTCCATCGGTGACACCTGTGGCGGCAAAGAAACAGTTGTCGCCTTGCACCAAGTCATCGGTGGTGAGCACTTTCGAGAGGTCATATCCCATGTTGATGGCTTCGTTGCGTTCCTCTTCGCTACGTGGCCACAGGCGTCCCTGTATTTCTCCGCCCATGCACTTCAGTGCAGCGGCGGCGGTGACACCTTCGGGGGTTCCTCCGATCCCGAAGAGAATGTCGACACCGGCATCTGGCCATGCGGTTGCGATGGCAGCGAAGATGTCGCCGTCACTGATGAGTTTGATACGTGCACCAGTGCTGCGAACTTCCGCGATGAGATCTTTATGACGGTCGCGATCAAGAATCATGACGGTCAGATCGCGAACACTCTCGCCCTTGGCCTTTGCGACCCACTTCAAGTTCTGGGTAGGAGACGCAGTGACATCGACGTGGCCGACTGCGCCAGGTCCGACTGCAATTTTCTCCATGTACATGCATGGACCGGGGTTGAACATCGTGCCGCGCTCGCTGACAGCGATGACAGCGAGCGCGTTGCCGCGACCGAGTGACGTGAGTGTGGTGCCATCGATGGGGTCGACGGCCACGTCAGTGTCTGGCTTCGAACCATCGCCGACGATCTCGCCATTGAAGAGCATCGGTGCGTCGTCCTTTTCACCCTCACCGATGACGACAATGCCCGTCATCCGAACTGTCGACAGAACAGTGCGCATTGCATCGACAGCGGCACCATCACCACCGTTTTTGTCACCACGGCCAACCCAGCGTGACGCTGCCATCGCAGCAGACTCGGTGACACGGACTAGTTCAAGGGCAAGGTTGCGGTCGGGGCGCTCAGTCGTCATGACTAGAACCGTAGTGCCGCAACTAGCCTGCCCATGTGTTGCCGGATCCGAGTGCCTTGCCGCTTCCTCGTTCACTCGTGCAAAAGGGTTCTCAGGTCACCGACTCGCAGATGCATCCGAGCGGGCGGTGGGCGAGTGCCATTCTCACCACCGTCGAGAACGGTGTTCGCCGACATTCTCTGTGGATGTGGGCGGTGGATGGTTCATCCGCCCATGAACTCCTTGTTGATCCAGAACCGGCCGCCGGGTATGAGTTGTCGGGTGGCGTGCACGAGTGGAACATCGCAGGTGATCGATGCGCGGTCGTCACGCGCGCAGGTGCTCCGATCATTGCAGCGGTGAACGACGATCTTGTGCTTACTGCGGTACTAGAGGTTCCGGTGCCGGAGGGTAAGTCATGGTCGACACCGGCATGGGCACCAGATGGCCAGTCATTTGTCGTTATTGCTGACTGGCGAGAGGTGTGGCTGTGTGATTCGAATGGAATCGATGCGCGATGCATCTATGACCACAGCGACTTTGTGTTTGATCCGACCTGGTGGAACGGAGTACCCACATTTACGGCATGGGACCGACCGCAGATGCCGTGGACGGAGAGCGCAGTGGTCAACGCGCGTCGTGAGTCGGTTGTGTCATTGACCAACGTGAGTCATCAACAGGCTCGGTCGAGTGCCGACGGGCGCGTTCTTGGTGTCATCTCGGACCGCAGTGGCTACTCAAACATGAGTGTCATCAATGCGGACGGCAGTGAATTGTTTGCACTCAAAGAAAGCTACGAGCATGCGCCGGCAACGTGGGGCCCTGGTGCTCGAACCTGGTGTTTCAATTCAGAGCACAGTCATATTGCATTCACTCGAAATGAAAACGGATTCGGCTCGCTCAATGTCGCTGACTTGTCGACTGGTGAGGTCACGCGACTTGGTAATGGAGTGCACGGCTGTGTGAGCTGGGTGGGTGACACGATTGTTGCCGTGCGCAGCGGAGCGCGCACACCGCAACAAATGGTGGCCTACGACGTCCGTCATTTGTCGCTGACACCCGAGGAGTGGAAGTCAAAGCGAACCATTCTGTGCGATCCTGATGGTGAACGGTGGCGTGCTACTGACATTGCACAATGGCTTGTTGAGCCAATAGTTGATCGATGCCACACAGCGCATGGTGACATTCCCTTTCGCCTGTATGAATCGCCCCGAACCTCCGGTGCTCTCATCTGCTGGATACACGGCGGCCCGAATGATCAATGGCAAGTGACATTTCGACCGCGCTTGAACTTTTGGCTCTCGCGTGGATTTGACATTGCGGTCCTAGACCATCGCGGGTCCACCGGTCACGGTCGTGCCTTCCTCGATTCTTTGAATGGTGGTTGGGGAGACCGTGATGCGGTCGATGCGCTCGCGGTACTCGATCACTTGTGTTCCACTGGTAACTACACAACTCGCCGAACAGTGTTGATGGGTGGAAGTGCAGGTGGCTTGACCGTGCTCGCAATGTTGGCGCAGAGACCGGCCGTGGCAGGGGCCGCAGTCGTCAGCTATCCGGTTGTCGACCTGTTGGCACTTGCCCATGGCGACGACCCTTTCGAAACTCATCACGTTCCACTGTTGGTGGGGGCGACATCAGTTGACGATGAAGTTCTCACTGAAAGATCGCCGCTACGGCATGCAACAAATGTCGCAAGTGTTTCTTTGCTTGTGTTTCACGGAACTGAGGACAAGGTGGTGCCGCTCGAGCAATCACTTGCATTGCTTGATGCCGTCGAGTCAGCTGGTGGCGTCATTCGACTTGAAGTGATGACAGGTGAAGGTCACGGCTTTTCGAACCCAGATGCGATTGATCATGAGTATGCGGTGACGTGTGAATTTCTTGCCGAATATGGGCTCAATCTCTCGGCAGAACCGGGCGCTCGGTAGTTTTTTCGTGTGATTTTGGCCGAGTTCGAAGTGTGGCATTCGCGGCCTATCGCTCCGACTCGGCGTCTCGCTCTCGGATTGATGCACTTACCCGTCGACCCCGTGCCTGGTTTCGGAGGTGTGCTTCTTGCGGCTGTTCTCAGTGTTCACGTGCGCGAGGTAGATGACGATGTCGTCGCTGATGTTCACCGACTCTTGAACGAAGTCGAACGAGGTCAGCGAGTCGTGCAACCACGCTTACGTCATCGTTTTCAGGCAGACCGGCATGGCCTTGCGGTCAGTGTTCATCGACTCTCTGGTGAAGGCGACTCAATCACTTTTGCGTTCGGTAACGGGGGCACCGCATTGCAGCAAGTGCTTGGCTCGATTTATGTGCTGGAGCGACTGGAGGTGAACACCCGTCGAGAACTTGCTCGTCTCATGCGCAAAGCGATGTCGTGGCGAGGTCCACTTGGTTCGTCATTCGTCGCCTATCTCATGGGTGGTCACGCATCATCGATCAGTGCTGTTGCTGATCCACGGGCCTGGGCGCTGGAGACACTTGGTTTCCCGAGTGGCACTGTGAAGGTGACGAAGAAGGATGTGATGGCGAAGTATCGAGAGAGTCTTCGCATCGCGCACCCCGACCACGGCGGTAACGAGGACAATGCGAGCAACGCGATTCGTGATCTCACCGAGGCTCGACGAGTGTTGTTGGAGACCCTGTAGGTGGCATCGAAGCGCGGTCGCATCGGCGGCATGGTGCTGTTCCCAAGTGCTGGTGCTGATCGCAATCACTCTTCGCTCGTGTTGCTCGAGAACAGGTTGAAGCCACTGCGCGTCGCGCGGGTGGATTTCCCATATCGACGCGCCGGTCGCCGAGCCCCAGATCGAGCACCTGTGTTGATGGACTGTGTTCGAGAGGAAGTGGAACGTGCAGCCAAGCGGTGGAAACTGCCAACATCATCGATAGTCATCGGAGGACGCTCGATGGGCGGCCGAATGTGCTCGATGGTCGTTGCTGATGAGGAAGATCCACTTGACGTCGGTGGGCTGATTCTGATCTCGTATCCGTTGAACCCCCCAGGAAAAGTCGATGCCGGTCGCGCTGCCCATCTTGGTCGCATACGCGTTCCGACACTTTTTGTGAGTGGTACGCGCGATCAGTTCTTCACCCCAGCTCAATTACGTGCGGCCGCGCGTCGAGTGAAGGGAGCGCGCACCATGACGTGGATTGACAACAAGCGCCATGACTTGAAAGGTGCCGATGAAGTCATCGCCGATCACGTGGAAAGTTGGCTGTCCGACCTTGGGTCTCGGCGAACCTGATCACCGGGGTTGATATCCTCCAACTCGAGATGTGCAGTCTCGGGATATCGCTTCCACACGATGACTGAGCTGAGGACCGGTCCGAGAGCCATGAGAAACATCGTGGGGGCGTACGAGTCATTCGCTTCGATGATGAAACCACCAGCAACCAATCCGATACTGCCGCCGATGAGGGCAGAAGTCATGATGACCCCTCCTGCCAAACTTCTTTTAGCAGTTGGAAACAACTCGCCGCGATACACAGCCATGGCGGGGTAGGCGGTGCCAAACACCAATCCAGCCACGACAGCAGTGGTCCACATCAGTGCCCCTGACACTGCAAACGAGGTGGCAAGCAGCAACGCGCCGATAGGCACGAGTGATGTGGCAACGATGCGTCTTCCTCGAACATCAGCAATTCGTCCACCGATGACGAGTCCGATTGACGCTGGGGCAGAGGTTGCAATAGTGAACACTGCGACAAGAAGGGCGCTGAAATCACGTTCATCCTTCAGATATCGATTCTGAAATATCGATGCAGTTGCGATGAACAGATTGCTCAAGAACACCACTGAGGAGATAGTGGCGAGACGACCTATGTCGAGATGCCCATCGACGACGTCACGATGAGAACGTTCCTCAAAACGGTGCGTCTCAGGGAGGTGCTTGACGAGTGTCACTGCAACAACCAGCCAGATGAGTGTCAATACATAGATGTAGCGCCATGACGTGGGACCGACATCGGCGATGGGCAATGCGGCAACGGCGACACCGGCGCCACCTCCGCTAGCCACCGCGAGCAGTCCGGTTGCATACGCACGGGAGTTGCGTGGCATCTCTTCGATGGTCACCACCATGATGAGAACCTCGAGCGTCAACCCCAGTGGGCGACCGACTGCTTGAGTCGCGACGAGCACCGCGAAATTCGGCGCGATGGCACCGAGTGCACAGATGATTGGTGCTATCCAGGCCATCGTCACGAGCACTCGTCGCCGACCTGTGCGATCTGCGAGAGCTACTAGTGGCAAAGAGATGATGATGCCCCAACGAACAATTGCAGCTGCGATGCCTTGAGCAGATTCTGAGACTCCGAACTCGTCGGCCGCGAACGCCACAGTCTGAGTGAAAAGAGTGTTTACGTACGCCGATGTCAGTGATGCCAAGGCGAGCAAGAGGAGAATCTTCTTCTGTCGGCCACTCATGGCATCGGGGACTCGCAAGAACTCGGTCACGGCCATTGCGCGCGAGCATACTGATAGGCATGTCAAGCCCGACCTCCGAAAGCGTGATTGTGTGCTCTCAGAGCGGTCCGCTGTCCGGAAAAGTGACTGTGCCAGGCGCCAAGAATTCGGTTCTGAAACTGATGGCCGCGACTTTGCTCGCCGACGGGGTGTACGAGTTGAGGAATGTCCCTGACATCACCGATGTCGACTACATGACCGATCTACTCGTGGCACTCGGCCTCGACATCGAACGCATCGATCGATATTGCCTGCGCATCGTGAACTCAGGACGCATTTCTCCTGTGGCCCCGTTTGCTTTGGCAGATCGAATCCGAGCCTCGGTCAATGTTCTGGGTCCTCTCATCGGTCGATTCGGAGACGTGCAACTGGCACTTCCAGGTGGCGATGACTTCGGTGGTCGTCCGATTGACATGCACTTGTCTGGGCTAGAAGCCATGGGTGCACAATTCGACATCACTGAAGATGGTGTCGTCGGTCGTGCAACCGGACGGCTGAAGGGTGCCGACATCACATTTGCGTTTCCAAGCGTGGGTGCAACTGAGAACATTCTGATGGCTGCTGTCGTTGCTGATGGAGTGACCACCATCAGCAATGCCGCGCGTGAACCAGAGATTGGTGACCTGTGTGCGATGTTGCGGTCAATGGGTGCGCACATTGACGGCGTCGGTACGTCGACATTGGTGATTCGAGGAGTGAGCCCGGCATCGATGCAGTCGTGTGTGCATGAAGTGGTGAGTGACCGTGTGCAAGCAGCCACATACATCGCCGCAGTGGCGATGTGTGGCGGAGACATAGACGTTCTGCGCGCTGTGCCTGGACACATGGAGATGTTGCTCACGCGTTACGCCGACATGGGAATGTCCATACTGCCTATCGACGATGGCCTCCGTGTGTCCTGTCACCAACGACTCTCATCAGTAGATGTCGCAACGCTTCCGTACCCCGGCATTGCTACCGACTACAAGCCACTTCTCGTTGCAATGCTTGCAACTGCCGACGGAACTGGAATCGTCACCGAGAACTTGTACCCAGGTCGCTTCCGGTATATCGAGGAGCTACAAAAACTCGGCGCTGATATTTCAGTGGACGGACACCATGCGGTCGTGCGCGGCCGTGAGCATTTGGTTGGTGCGACAGTCGTGGCTCCAGATATTCGGGCAGGTGCAGCACTTGTGGTGGCGGGGCTCGCAGCGCAAGGAATGACGGAAATTCACGACGTCCATCACATCGATCGTGGTTACGACAATTTGGTCGGTCGCCTGGCAAGTTTGGGCGGCAGTATCAATCGGATTGGTTGACGGAATCACTGTCAGCGACTGTGGAAGTAGCACTGGCCTCTCGATTGCGCTGAACTGCTTTAGCCCGCTTGTTCGCAATCGCGAGAAGACCAATAATCAACAGAGTCGGCCCTGCCACGAACAGCAACTCGTCCCAACCGCCTTGGTGTGCCAACACACTCATCAGCGTAAAGGTCGACACAGTTCGAAAGAGTAGTCCCGTGCCGGTACATTTGAGCATTGTGTCAATGCGTACGCAGGTGGAAGAAACAATCGAGGTCATTCGCCCGGCTTTGCAGGCCGATGGTGGCGACATCATTTTGCGAGATGTCGACGAAACGTCTGGCGTCGTGTCCGTTGAGTTAGTGGGTGCTTGCACTACTTGTCCGGCATCTGACCAAACCATGAAGGCCGGTATCGAGCGCATCATGAAAGACCGCATCGACGGCGTCACTGCAGTGGTGCAGGTCTCATAAGTGTCGCTCCGCTCCACATCGCCGCACGAACTATTCGACGCCGCATCAAAGGGTGACCGAGGTGCGTTGGCGCGAACATTGTCTTTGCTCGAACGTGGTGGCGACGCAGCCCGCGAGCTTGGTCGGCTTGCGTATCCGAAAAGTGGAAGTGCTTACACCGTAGGTATTACTGGTGCTCCTGGCGCCGGCAAGAGCACGCTCACGAGCGCCACCATCAAGCACATCAGATCGCAATCCATCGAAGTGGCAGTGCTCGCCATCGATCCGTCGTCACCGTTCACAGGTGGCGCCATTCTTGGTGATCGTGTGCGCATGCAAGATCACGCCCTCGACACCGGAGTCTTCATTCGGTCGATGGCAACTCGCGGACATTTGGGTGGCCTGTCGTTGGCCACGCCCGAGGCCATCCGTTTGCTCGATGCGGTGGGGAAGAAGTGGATCCTCGTCGAGACCGTCGGAGTGGGTCAGGTCGAAGTGGAGATCGCAGGCAAGGCAGACACGACTGTTGTCGTGGTGAACCCGGGGTGGGGTGATTCGGTCCAGGCGAACAAAGCCGGTCTCATGGAAATCGCCGACATCTTTGTCATCAACAAATCAGACCGCAAGGGTGCGGATGAGACCAGACGTGACCTTGAGCAGATGCTCGACTTGTCAGATTTGTCAACTGATGATTGGCGACCACCGGTGCTGGCGACTGTCGGTACAAGTGGCGAGGGCGTGCCAGCACTGTGGGATGAAGTCATTCGCCATCGACAGTACATCGACGCCAGTGGCGAGCTTGCCCGGCGACGCGAGTTTCGTTTACGAGAAGAGTTACGTGAGATCGTGGCCAGACGACTCGAAGACCGCGCCCGCGACATCCTCACTGGTGAGCGATGGGATGCAATTCAGATGAGTGTTATCGAGCGTCACACAGACCCTTGGTCGGCCGCAGATGAAATGTTGCGAGGTGTCGGCGCATGAGCGACAACTTGGCCAAAGTGTTGATTGAAACGCCTGAATTCGGCGTTGCCCGCATCACGTTGAACAACCCCAAGATGAATGCCTTGTCTGCAGAAGTTCTTGCTGCACTCTTCGATGCCACACAAGACTCGCGCGTCTCCACTGCCGCAGCAGTCATCATCAGTGGAGGTCCTCGGCTATTTGCGGCGGGTGCCGATGTCACCGAATTCGGTGGCCAACGCGAAGCACGTCAGGTCACCGACAACTTTCATCGCACCGCCGATGCCATTGCTGCATTGCAAGGGTTCGTGATCGCATCAATCAGTGGTTATGCCCTCGGCGGCGGATGTGAGATTGCACTTGCATGCGACTATCGCATCGCGTCCACGAAAGCGGTGTTCGGGCAACCGGAGGTGTTACTCGGCATCATTCCTGGTGGTGGCGGAACGCAACGTCTGCCGCGAGTGGTTGGTCGCTCGCGCGCTCTCGAGATGATGGTGACTGGTCGGCAGGTGCCAAGTGACGAAGCACTTCGTATCGGGTTGGCCGACGAGGTGACCGACCCCGATCGCCTCGACGAGCGCTCGCTCGAGTTGGCTTGCGCAGTGGCCTCCGGAGCGACTGTCGCACAGCGACTTATCAAACGCGCCGTCGATGATGGCATCGATCGCCCGCTTGTGGATGGGCTTGCGCATGAGCGTGATCTCTTTGTCGAAGTGTTCGCATCAGAAGACAGCCGCATAGGTGTGACGAGTTTCCTGCAGAACGGTCCTGGCAAAGCCACTTTTACTGGACGTTGACCGGTGTCACGCCAACTCGTGCCACAAGACATGCGCGATGTCGTACGCGCATCCGTTGTCATCGGAATTGCAAGTGGCATTTACGCCATCTCGTTCGGTGTGTTGTCCGTGAGCGCAGGTGCGTCGGTGCTGCAGACGTGTCTGTTCTCATTGTTGGTCTTCACCGGTGCCTCACAATTCTCAGCAGTCAGTGTGATCTCGGCTGGTGGTTCTGTGGCGAGCGCTGTGAGCGGCGGACTACTGCTCGCAGCGCGCAATGGTGTGTACGGGCTTGCGCTGTCGCCATCGATCAAAGGTTCACTTGCAAAGCGAATGTTTGCAGCACAGTTCGTGATCGACGAGACAACAGCCATGACATCTGCTGCACCTGATCAGCGTTCGAAAGATTGGGCATTCTGGTCGTGTGCAGTCATGTTGTTCACCTGTTGGAATATCGGAACGCTCATCGGCGCACTTGCTGGTTCGTCGATTGATCCCAAGAGCTTTGGTCTCGACGCCGCTTTTCCCGTGGTGTTCGTCGCGATGGTTGCTCCGCATCTCACTACGCGCAGTGGTCGGCGAGCAGCTGCAATCGGGGCGACTGTCACCATTGCATTGACCCCTTTTCTGCCGATCGGTCTGCCGATTCTGCTGTCGGCTGTTGGGGTCTTCGTCGGGCTGTTGCCGCACGAAGATGCACCCGTCTCGGCAACATCTGAGGCATCGCCATGAGTTGGTGGTTGGTCATCTGGTTGTCGGTAGGTGCGTACTTATTGAAGGTTGTCGGTGTTGTCGTGCTCGGCGGTCGCACATTGCCAGTGGTCATCAATCGATGCTTGGCACTCATTCCTGCCGCGCTGCTCGCAGCACTCATCATGAAAGACACGCTCACGTCCGGACAAGACCTGGTGATTGATGCTCGCGTCGTGGGGGTTGCTGTCGCGACTTTCGCCACCATGCGACGTCTGCCATTAACTGCAGTGCTGATTCTCGGAGTTGGCTCTACCGCCCTGGTGCGGGCAGTGGCAGGTGTGATTTAGTTCGACTCGACGAGTTTCTTTAGCGCAACCAGATTGCGGCGCCAGATGAATTTCATGACAACTTTGCCGCCGATGATTTCGCCCAGCTTTCCGCCGAGCCACCACGGAAATGACAAGTCTTCAGTCCAGGTGAAGGCAGTTTTTCCGGGTGCTTCCTCATCAAGTGTGAAGCGACCAGTGCCGGTGACCACTCCGGTGTGGCGAACACCCATGGCCTTACCTGGTGTCCACTCTGTGATGGTCATTTCGTCAACCAAGGTGATGGGTCCGACTTTGGTGTCACAGAGAAACGTGGTGCCCACTCCGCGCGTCTGCTCGGTGGTGAATCGAATTGCGACGGCATCAGCCATCCAATCGACATGCCGTTCGACTGGTTCGACTATTTCCCAGACGCGCGCAACCGGTGCGTCGATGGTGACTGAAACCTGAATACGTCCCATGGCGCGTTCGTCAGACCGCAGCCGACGTTTTGCGCAGTTCTGCAGCAGCGTCTTCTGGTGGCGCAACATTGATCATGACGCCGGTTCCGCGTTCGAAACCTGCGGTTGTGCTGAGTTTTGGCCAGAGGTGCACATGCCAGTGGTACTGACCAGAGTGGTGTGAAGGAGCGGTGTGGAACGCGACGTTGAAGGCAATGTCGCCGAGGGTGCGCACCAACTGATCAAGAGCATCGCGAATGGCACGACCGACACCAGCGAGAGTGGTGTTGGTTGAGTCAGTGATGTGAGCATCGTGTGAGCGCGGCATGATGAGCAACTCGTACGGTCCGGCACTCCAGAAGGGGCACACGACAACCGCGTCATCAGTTTCGACGATTACGCGTTCGCGCTCGGCACATTCAGCTTCGATGGTGGTGCAGATGATGCACCCGCCCTTGAAACGCTCAAAGGCGCGCTCTTCTTCGAGAATTTCACCTGGAACGAAGGGGAGACCCAGCAATTGACCGTGAGGGTGCGACAACGATGCTCCGGCTTCGCGACCATGGTTGATGAATGCTTGTGTGTACCGCACGTTCGGCAATTTGCCGTGTGCCATGAATCGGTCGCGCAATGTCATCATCATGTCGGCGATGATTTCGTCGTCGAATTCGTTGACGCGTCCGTCGTGCGAGCGTCCCAATACGAACACTTCGTGTGTGCCACTGGCTTCGGCCATGACGTGGACAGGTCCGAGGTTGCGCACGGCAAGTGATTCATCGCCTTCGAATGCAGGGAACTTGTTGGCGACAACGCGCAGTGTCCATTCACCGTTTCTGTCGCGCTGTTCGAGCAGCATTTCGCGCTCGCTCTCTTGCCCGGGGCAGAACGGACATGGCCGGCTCGGGTCGGCTTCGACTTGTGTGCTGCGTGGCGCGAAGTCAGAGGGGCGCTTGGCCCTGTTTGACACCACCGTGACCCATCGGCCGGTGAGGATATTCAAGCGAAGTTGACTCACTGCTCTCTAAGGATACGGCCGCAGCCTCGCTAAGTGGCGACATGGAACCTACTTATGTGTCGTGAAATATGTGGTGCCCAGGGTGCGCCACTGCCGTCGGCGACGCGTTCAACACAGTGCAGACCACTTTGTCGTGCAAGTGCATCGAACTGTGCCGGTGTCCAGTACCTGATCGACCATGGGTATCTCCGAACATCACGCGGCGAGGCGAAATGAACGAATTCTCCGGTCACGGTTTGGGTGCGCACGTCGTGGGTGCTCGTACTGAGCATGTTGTGCCCGCCACGGGACACAGCAACTGGTCCGCGAGAGGTCATGTCGTCGCCATTGAGGGGGGTGGCCATATCGACGAAAAAGTCCCCGTCGTGTCGGAGGACGCGTGCAACCTCTTGCAGGCAACTCACAAGAGCATCATCATCCGAAAGATTGAAGATCGTGTTGTAGCCACAGAACACCACATCAAAGGGACCCTGTGGGAGGGAAGATGCCATGTCACCGTGGACAGCTGTCACGGGAAGGCTGCCGTGCCGAGTTCTCAGTCGCTCGAGCATGGAGGTCGATGAGTCGATACCGACGAACTCATCATGCGAATGGCCCCTCGCAGCCATGAAGGACTCGACAAGCCGTCCGGTGCCGACTCCCAACTCAAGCACTCGAAGATGGTCGTGTTCGCTTCGACAACGGGTGATGTAGGAGATGAAGTCTGCATCGTCAAGGTCGGAGTACCACTCGTCGTATACCGGCGCGAATACTTCTCCGTAGCGCGCAGCATCGGTGCCCATGGGGACAGTTCAGCACGAGACCTACCCGTGATGGGTATCGGTAGCCTTGACAATGTGAGCGACACACGTGCAAAGGCTGCTGGAGAGGGTTACATCTACCTCGACCACGCTGCGACGTCGCCGTTGCGCCCTGAAGCGCGCGAGGCAATGGATCCGTTTCACGATGTCGTGTTTGCCAACCCGTCTGGCTCTCACCGTTTCTCGCGAGTTGCGCGTCGCGCCATCGATGAAGCTCGTGATGTTGTAGCCGAGGTGATTGGTTGCCGGCCCGGGGAAGTGGTCTTCACAAGTGGTGGAACCGAGGGAGCAAACTCTGCGGTCTTTGGTGCAGTGCGACGCCACGGAGGTGTAGCGGTGTGCTCTGCAGCCGAGCATCATGCGGTGTTGCACTGTGTCGAGCATGTCGGTGGGCGAGTACTTCCGGTGTCGAGCACAGGTGCCCTTGATGCAACTGTCGTACGTGAGACCTTGCACAGTGATGACGGCACCTCTGTGGTGTCGGTGATGGCGGTGAACAACGAAGTTGGTGTCGTCAGCGACATGGTTGAAATCTCTCGAGCAGTTCGTCGACGAGCACCGCAAGCAATTCTGCACACCGATGCCGTGCAGGCCGCATGTTGGCTCGACTTGTGCGAGATCTGGCCTCATGTCGATGTCATGACACTGTCGGCGCACAAGTTTGGTGGACCCAAGGGAATCGGAATCATGGCCGTTCGAGAAGGGGTGAGTCTTGAACCACTCATTCACGGCGGCGGACAAGAGCGCGACCGACGAAGCGGCACGCATAACGTCGCTGGCATCGTGGGTGCCACAGCGGCTCTCGCCGTGACGCATGTTCAACGACCAGAAGAAATGGTTCGCATCGGAAAACTGCGTGAGGCGCTAATCACCGGACTTCTTGGTGCAGTCGACGGGTGCTCGCTTACGGTTGACGCTCAGATTGTGGTGCCCGGAATAGTTCATGTGTGTATCGAAGGCATCGAAAACGAGGCACTCCTGTTCTTGCTAGATGAACAGGGTCTGTGCGCATCAGCCGCATCTGCGTGCGCAAGCGGGGCCATGGAGCCTTCTCATGTTCTGGCGGCGATGAATGTGTCGAAGTCTCGGTCGATGGGCGCGTTGCGATTGAGTCTTGGTCACACCACAACTCAGCAAGATGTTGACGATGCAGTGCGCATCGTGACTGACGCGGCTTCGACATTGCGGTCACGGTCGAGCACGGCAGGTGTGCGATGAAAGTCTTGGTGGCGATGTCGGGTGGGGTCGACTCGTCGGTGGCTGCGCTCTTGTTGCGTGAACAAGGTCATGACATCGTCGGCGTCACCATGCGACTGTGGGGAGGCGAGAGTGACACGGGTTGTTGTTCAGTGAGCGATGTCGATGACGCACGCCGAGTTGCCCAGCAACTTGATGTTGATCACTTGGTGTTCAATTTCGCCGAAGACTTCGATGCCCACGTGGTTGATCCGTACGTTCGAGCTCACGAAACCGGGGTCACACCGAACCCTTGCGTGGAGTGCAACAGACATCTCAAATTCGACAGATTGCTCGAGCGCGCTGACGCTCTCGGATTCGACGCCGTGGCGACTGGTCATCACGCTCGAATCACCACCGATGAGCGAGGAGCTCTACGAGTCACGCGCGGTGCCGATATGCAGAAGGATCAAAGCTACGTCGTGCATATGTTGCATGAACGTGCGCTCGACCGCACCCTCTTCCCAGTGGGCGGCCTCACAAAGGCTGATGTTCGGTCACTCGCGTCACAACACGGCCTTCGAACTGCCAGCAAGCCCGACAGCCAAGATGTCTGTTTCATTCAATCGACGACAGGTCGCGAAGGATTTCTCGAACGACGAATGACATTCAACCCTGCAGAAGTGGTGGACACCGACGGGCGCCCTGCGGGACATGTTGCAGCTGTCGAGTTGGTGACTGTCGGGCAGCGTCGCGGTCTCAACCTCGGTGGTGGGGACAAGCGTTACGTGGTCGATGTTGATGTGGTAACGCGTCGAGTAGTTGTTGGTGGCGAAGAAGATCTCCTCACCAACATCACGCTGGTAAATCAATTGAGTTGGCCACATACAACGGACAAGCCGGTTGCTGCGCGACAGGTGCTGGTGCAGGGCAGCGCCCACGGTGCGCGTCACGAAGCCACCATCGCGTCAGCAGGTGACGATGTGGTCAGCATTGAGTGGAAACGTCCGCAACGACGAATCGCGCCTGGTCAGACTGTCGTCTTTTACGACCTTGCTGACACGCATGTCGTGGGTGGTGGAATCGTCACTTCGTAAGTGCTGCGATTGCGGCGGAAAGGTGACGCGGCGCAACAGCAAAAGACGACACGTGTAGTGCTTCCGTAGTTCCGAACATTCGCATGGTGATTGGAGCAAGCACCACTTTGTCTGGTGTGTTCAGAGACATGACAAGTCGTCGACCGATGACGCCGCCGGTGAGGTCAGCCTCTTCACTAGGTGAGTCAGATGGTGTTGCGGCAAGGAGATTCGATCGGCGCACCATGAACGTTTCGGCCAATACCAAATGGTCGTGGATGACGACACCCGCGGGAACAATCACCAGCCATCGCCGGGCGAGTTGATGCAGGCGCCGTGGCACTTTGAACGAGGCTGCGACAGCAAGAGTCGTCACGATGGCTCCGAATACGTACGAGTGTGCGGCAATGAGCAAAGGTCCAACAACAATCGCCGCCGTGTATGCAAGTTGCACCACAATCGCAGGCGCTATGTAAGGAAGTGGTGTGCGAAGTGGGAACCGTGTTTCGTCGCCATACGCGGATGCCTGCACCATTGTTTGAGAGATGTGTGAACTGGAGGTCAGTGCAGTGACACCGGCGACCGCGATGATGGCAACTGTGATTGCGAAAGTGTCTCGCCCGTCACCGTAAGCATGACGAACTTGGCTGGCCACGAGCACAATCAGCGGAACCGTCACCAACCGCGTAGCTGTGAGCCCGATGGGTGTAAGCGCTATCGACGACAACAATCCGATTGCCCCGAGTGTCCAGCCACCGATGATGAGCACCACATTGACTGGGGTCGAATGGTGAGCGGCGACATGCCACGGCGAGGCGAGCAGGAGAGCGACCCATGACAATCGCAGAATCCACACGAGGCGAGTCGATGTCGGGTTCACCCCCATAGTGTGCTCCGCATAGGCGCCGGAACTCCATTCTCAATAAAGTCGCAATCAGCGTTCGAAGTCAGCAGCTAATGGGTTTGACCACGAGAGGGAAAGGGGGTTGGTCTTGGCGCCGCAGCACCGCACCGTCTCGTCTCGCGTCGAAGCCGGTGGCCATGCCATGTCGGCAATCGATGTCATTGAAGCGTTCGCGACAATGGGAGTCGGCAGCCTTCCCCATCGCGATGCCGAAGCGGCTGCGGCGTTCGCGTGGGACTTAACCACCATTCCCACCTTGCCCACTCTTCCCCGTCGATCACCCGCGGAAGGAATGGTTGCGCAAGCTCTCGTTGGCATTGAAGGTGTGACAGTCGGGCAGTACGGCGGCATCGGTGTCGACCCCCAGGTTCTCGAACGTGACGTTCCGACCACAGTTGACCTCGGCGCTGATGCCTTCGTCGGTTATCGCGCTTTCTTCGAAGCCGCGCGGCAAGAACCCGTGCGGGTGGCCACTCCGTTGTTGAAGTGGCAGTGCATTGGGCCATTGACGCTCGCGCTTGCACTTCGCAGAAGTGGGCTTTCGCCCACCGCTGCATCTTCCTTGGCGTTGCGCGCTGTTCGCGCACACGTGCGTGCAGTGCAACATCACTTGGAAGAGGTTTTCCCCATCGCACGTCAACTTGTGGTGCTCGATGAACCGTCGCTTAACTCACTCATGTTCGACGAGCCAGAGATGTCATCTGACCTGGTTGTTGATCTCGTGAGTGGGGCTTTGGCGGCAATCGGTAACGACCACCTCTCGGGAGTTCATTGTTGTGGTGATGTTGATTGGCCAGTGCTGTTGTCAATCGGATCATCTGTCATCTCCGTGCCTGTGCCATCAGGAAGAAACCTCGATGATGCGTCCATGTATGCGAGTCGTCTCTCGGACATGTTGCAGCGCGGTGGCATGATTGCTTGGGGTGTCATTCGCACTGACGGTCCGATTGCGCAAACTCCTGAAGGTGCATGGCGACGACTGTCTGAGGCGTGGTCACATCTTTGCGCTAGTGGGGTCGACAGAAACTTATTGACGACTCACAGTTTTTTCAGCCCCGCCTGCGGACTCGGAACTCATACAGACGGTGTCGCTCGACATGTGATGGGACTTCTCGCCGACGTGGCAACACGTGCGTCGCAACAGGTGTCCAGCTCGTCTGCCACACCTGGCTTCTAGTGTGGACAATTGATGGCAGCTAAGAAGAGAGCCACAAGCACACCAAAGCAAATCGCTGATGGCCATGCGACCCCCGAAAGCCGAGTCATCGAGCTTCGCGCACTCATTCGCCATCACAATGATCGCTACTACGCAGACGACACTCCGGAAGTAAGCGATGCTGAGTACGACGCACTCGTCAAGGAACTCGCCCAACTTGAAGCTGAGTATCCCCATCTAGCAACGGCAGATTCACCGACTTCTGTCGTGGGTGGCGGATCTTTCACCACGTTCGCACCGGTCGTACATGCCGTTCCCATGACAAGTCTCGATAATGCAATGGACACCGATGAGTTGCATGCGTGGGGTGAACGCATCGCAAAGGGGCTTGACGGTGGCTCATGCACCTATGTCTGTGAATTGAAGATTGACGGTCTGGCTATCAGCATCCGATACGAAAATGGTGTTCTAGTGCAGGCAGCCACGCGCGGTGACGGAAAGGTGGGTGAAGACGTCACTGCAAACGTTGCCACCATCGCAATATTGCCGAAGAAACTGACCAGCAATGCAAAGACGCCGGTGCCCGAGGTGCTTGAAGTTCGCGGCGAGGTGTACATGTCGATCGAGGCGTTTCAGCGCCTTCGTGCCGAGAAGGAAGCTGAGAACGTTCGACGAGCTGCAGATGGTCGCGGCCCTCTTTCAGTGCCAGTCAACCCACGCAACGCCGGCGCAGGCAGTCTTCGCCAGAAAGATTCGCGGATCACCGCCGAGCGCGACCTCAGCTTGTGGTGTTATCAACTCGGCGAGGTGCGCGGTGGACCAGAGTTCACTCATCATCACGACACGCTCGATTACTTGAAAAAACTTGGTTTTCCGGTGAATCCAGAGATTCGTGCTATTGCGTCCCTCACTGAGGTCTATTCCTTCTGCGACGAGTGGAAAGAGCATCGTCACGAATTGCCCTACGACATTGACGGTGTCGTGGTAAAGGTTGACGACTTACGACAGCGAGAAACGCTTGGGTTCACATCGCGCGCTCCACGGTGGGCGATTGCATTCAAGTTTCCACCCGAAGAGCGCAATACGGCGCTGAAAGACATCCAGGTGTCCATTGGTCGAACTGGTCGTGCAACACCATTCGCGGTGTTAGAGCCAGTCTTTGTCGGTGGGTCCACCGTGAGCCTGGCGACTCTTCACAATCGTGATCAAGTCGCGTTGAAAGACGTGCGCCCCGGTGACACGGTCGTTGTGCGCAAGGCAGGTGATGTCATTCCGGAAGTAGTGGGCCCAGTGTTGTCGCTACGACCAAAGAAGTCGAAGCCATGGGTGTTCCCAGAGACATGCCCGTGTTCGCTGAAGAGCACTTTGGTGAAGCCTGATGACCAAGCCGACACACGTTGTGTCGAACCATCGTGCCCTTTTCAGCGTGACCAGCGCATCATTCACTTTGCATCACGCGGCGGGATGGACATCGAAGGACTCGGTGAGCGAACCGTGTTTGCTCTTTCCGACGCCGGTTATGTCGCAGATGTCGGTGACTTGTACTTCGTGACGGTCGACCAGTTGTTGCAGCTCGAAGGGTTTGCTGACATCAGTGCAAAAAATCTTGTCGAGTCAATTCTGTTATCACGAACGCGCCCTCTTCCGAAGTTGCTCACGGCACTTGGCATCAAGCACCTTGGTCCAGCCGCATCAGAGTCGCTTGCCGCAGAGTTCGGAACTCTCGATGCAATTGCCTCTGCGTCCAATGATCAACTTGCTTTAGTCGAAGGAGTCGGCGATGTCATCGCACAATCCATTTCATCGTGGTTCGCAAAAGATGAGAACAAAGCAATCATCAACAAGTTGCGCACGGCTGGTGTCGACTTTGGCCGCGTTGAACGCAGCTCTGAGCCACAGACTCTCGCAGGGAAGGCAGTTGTTGTTACTGGCACACTTGCGAGCTACTCGCGCGACGGGGCAGAGGGTGCCATCAAGGCACGCGGAGGAAAGAGCCCCGGAAGTGTCAGTGCAAAGACATTTGCGGTCGTCGTCGGTAGTGAACCAGGTGCGAGCAAGGTGACCAAAGCCGAACAACTGGGTATTCCGATGCTCGACGAAACTGCTTTCGAGCACCTGCTGGCTACCGGAAACCTCCCGTAGTTGGTGTGCTTAGTTCGAGGTGAACTCCCACGAGAAAAACTTCGACTCATTGCGTGACTCGTCAATTTTCCAATAGATGACGGTTGCCTTATGAAGGCCCTGTTTCAATTCCTCGACCGCCGCACCTTCTTGAGGCGTGAATGAGATTGTGAAGTTGCCTGCGTCGTAGATGGCAGTTGGAGGTAAGTCGATTTGCGATCCGGGCTTCGGTACGCCGGGGCCGGCTGTGATGTCATCGAGTCGAGTGACGGGAAGCTCGAAGCCATCCACGATCAGCACCGCCTCGTACGGATCGAAAAAGTCGACACTGATCTGGCTCTGACGCAGCACCGTGTCGCCTGGGCCAGGGGTGATGGTTGCGATTTCATCGGGAAGTCGCTGCGCGTCGCGGCCGGTAACCGCCTGGCTGAGGCCCACCACAATCAGGGCCAAGCCCAGCCCGATGGCGGTGCTGATGGCCAATCGACGGGCATTTCGGGGGGTTTTCACGGATCCATTCTCGCCTGCAGCGGGCCATGAACCCCCACTTAGGGGCACTAAACGGTAGCGTCGAACGGGTCATGAACGACGAGCACGTGCTGCTGGACACCGTTCTCGGTGGTCGGTATCGAATAGAGACGGTCCGCAGCGAGGCCACGACGGCCGCCTCGGCAGCCGGCACCATCTTCTGCGAAGGCACCGATATTTCCACTGGCAACCCCGTTGGAATGCGCCTCACTGAGGTCGCGCGCCTCATTGACCCTGCATTGGGTTCGACGACTGCCGCAGATGCGGTCGAAGGCTTCGAGCGCCAGTTCAACGTTGCGGCGTCACTTCGTCACCCCACAGTTGAAGCTGTTCTCGACCACGGTGAGGCGGTCATTGGCGGCGAACGTCACGTGTATGTGGTGTCTGAACCACTGCTTGGCGGGTCACTGCGCGACATGCTCGACCGGGGGCGCCTCCTCACACCGTCGCAGGCCCTCATCGTTGGCATCGACGTTTGCCGGGCGCTCGACATTGCCGCCAAACAGGGCGTGGTGCATGGCGACCTGCGTCCGGCGCGACTGGTTTTCGGACTCGACCGTCGCGTACGGGTGGTGGGCTTTGGTGCGCCGCTTCGACCTGCCAGCAACATGACTGTCGACCAAGCCAACTACGCCGCGCCAGAGTTAGAGCAGGGCATTGAACGATCAGCAGCGTCTGATGTGTACTCACTTGCTCTCACACTTGTCGAAGCGATGACCGGTGAGGTTCCGTTCTCTTCCGACAGCGTCGCTGGTGCATTCTCCAATCGAAATGGAAAGTTGCTTCCGGTGAACGCCGACTTCGGTGCACTCGCAGCAGTGTTAGAGCGCGCGGGTCGACCCAGTCCTGATGAACGTTTCAGTCCGCGTGAGTTTGGGCAAGCATTGGTGCAAGCGGCTGAGAATCTGGCTCGACCAACTCCGATTGACATTGTAGGCAGTGGTTTGTTCGATGTTGCGGTCGCCGCAACTGATCCTTCTCAACCAACAGTTCGTCCAACGTTCACTGCGCCGCCCGTGTCATTCGCTCCACCAACAGCGCAGCCGGGCTCGCCAATTCTCATTCGCACCACACCGAATATTCCGCAGGCCGAACTTCCCGATGGTGTGGTCATCGGTGGTTCACAAACTGCTGACGGTTCACCATCTGGCCCCATCGTTATCGGTGCAGAAGGAACGGGTCCGACAGTTGTCGATGCCGACATGTTGCTTGCATTGAATGCAGAAGATCCGACCGAACAAGCACCGCGTCCGAAGAAACGTCGATGGGGTCTGCGCATCGTTGCAGCAGTAGGCGCACTTGCATTGTTGGCTGGCGGTGGAGTTGTTGCATGGAACACGGTGTTGAATCCGTCGAACCCCGTGCCAGAACTTGTGGGACTCACAGAGGGCGAAGCACGTAATCAAGTGTCTCGCTATGGCTGGAAAGTCGTCATTCGTAAAGATCGAAGCGACGAAGTTCAGACTGGCCAAGTCATTCGCACCGATCCTGTGCTTGGAAGTGCGATACGTAAGCGTGATTCCATCATCATGTACGTGTCTGAAGGTCCGACACTGTCGGTGCTGGAAGATGTCTCTGGTCTCACCGCTGACGCTGCAAAGCAGAAACTCACCGATATCGGGCTGGTTCCTGAAGTTGCTGAAGCAGCAGACGAAACAGTCGCAGCCGGCACCGTCATCTCGTGGACCGTGCCTGATCAGCCCAATCTGAAGGTGGGTGAGCAATTAGTGAAGGGCGCCACGGTGAAGATCGTGGTGTCGACGGGCCCTGCACCGCGCGATGTGCCAGTGCTTATTGGCCTGTCACTCGAGGAAGCCACCGCAAAGCTCGCTGAGATAGGACTTGTCATTGCAGAGGGACCATCGGCGCCATCGGTGGACATTCCCGAGGGCAAGATCATGGCGCAATTGCCACTTGCCACCACGAAGTTGGCGCGCGGAGCATCTGTGTTGGTGAGCATCTCGCAGGGCCAGAAGACGACTCTCATTCCCACCATCTACGGACGGACCTATGAAGTGGTGAAAGAGCGCCTTGAGAAAGAAGGACTTCTCATTGGCAGCGTCACCGGCAACAAGTCGCGTGGCCTCAAAGAAGCTCGTGTCAAGGACAAGAAGGTGAAGGACTTCGAGCGAGTTCTCGTTGGCGAGACTTTCGATCTCATCTTCCCGTGAACATGTACTCGCTCCAAGATCAGAGGCATGATCGGAGTCGAGACACGCTGACACTCGAGCAGGTTGGTGTCGAAGAAGTCTCAGTGGTCCCTTGGACCATGATGTTGCCGCGAAAGATGGCCCGCAAGGTTGGCCTGAACAGACAGTGGGCGATGTTGATCGTCGTGCTGAGCGGACTCTTTGCCACCAGCTTCACCATCACCGTCATCGTCGTATCACTCGATGCGATTGCAACTGATTTGAATTCGTCGGTGAGTGCACTCAATTGGTCACTTACTGGTCCGATGCTTGCGTTCGGAGTTGTAGGTCCGGCATTTGGCAAAGCGGGTGACTTGTGGGGGCACAAGCGGGTGTATGTGCTTGGACTTGCTGTGGCAGGTGTGTTTGCAGGTTTGACCGCGCTTGCGTGGAACGCAGCATCAATGATTGCGTTTCGCATTTTGTCGGCGAGCGCAGGTGCGGCAACAGGTCCGGCGGCAATGGCTTACATCAATCGACTGTTCCTACCACATGAACGCGTGCGTCCGCTCAGTATGTGGAGCTTCACTACTGCAGGTGCGCCGGTGCTGGGTGTGGTTCTTGGCGCGCCGTTAGTTGAGGCAATCGGCTGGCGCATGATTTTTATCGTGCAAGCGCCATTGTGTGTGATCGGTGTTGTGCTTGCCGCGCGCATGTTGCCAGAGACCGATCGCATGAAAGACGTGAAGTTCGATATCGTCGGGTCCTTCACTTTGGGGTTGGCCGCCACTTCGCTGTTGCTGGCGGTCAATCGTGGACATGCGTGGGGGTGGGGAAGCGCACCCATCATCGGACTTTTCGTGCTCAGCGTCGTTGCACTCATTGCATTTGTCAATGTCGAGCAAAGAGTCGACGAACCACTGATGCCCATGCGATGGCTACGAACGCGCAACGTCGTTCTACCAATCACAAGCACTGGTCTCACAAACTTCGCCTACATGGGTGGATTTCTCATCGTGCCGCAACTACTCGACAAAGGTCTCGGATTGTCTGCTGCTCATATCGGATGGCTCGTCATCGCTCGGCCATTGACGTTCTCAGTTGTGGCACCACTTGGTAGTTCGTTCACCATGAAAGTGGGTGAGCGCGTGTCTGCCGTTCTCGGAGCCGCGTTCGTGGTTGCCTCAATGATCATGCTTGCCAACGTGCGCATGGGCAGCTCTGACTTCTACGTTGCAATTGGTCTCGCCTTGTCAGGTGTAGGTTTAGGTTTTGCATCGCCCGCACTTACCGCATTGGTCGCAAACAGTGTTGATGAAGCCAACCTCGGTGTTGCAGGTGCCATGCAACAATTAATGAGTCAACTTGGCGCTGCGACAGGGTCGACTATCATGGTGTCAATTCATGAATCCACATTGGGTAGTGGAGTGGCGGAAAGCTACGGCTTTGCCCTGTATGCCGGTGCAGCGATGGCCGCACTTGGTCTGGCAGTGTCGTGGTTCGTGAGCTCGACGGAGCATCGCGACATCGACACCGACTAGTTGGCGGCTACCTACGCGGTGATCTCTTTGACTTCCGCTGCAATCTTGAGCGCGGTGTCATCTTGGGGAAGCGAAGTCTGCATGGCCATGATCTTCATCATGTCGCCTTCAACTTTGATCTTGCCGCTCATGAACGCCTGCATGCTCGCCGTTTGATCTTGCTCGACGAATATCTTCCGAGCCGTCTCGTAGTCCGTGGTCACAGTTGCGTCGGGGTTCTCGAGGGCACCGAGTTCCATGTCGACATCACCAGACGTGGTGTCCATGTAGGCCCGCACAGTGCCTTCCCCGAATGGCACATGTGTGATGACCTGGTTGATACGCAAGGAAACCTCGACTCGAGTGGCGAGGTGTGCATACTTGGTACGAATCGCGCGCGCCGCGTTCATCCATTCTTCTGAAAGGAAGGGGTGGCTCATGGGGAGCGACGCTAGTGGCGTTCGCCAGAAAGTGCTCATTGAGGTGAACGATTTGTCAAACGACGGTGGCGAAGCACCTGTCACCGGCGAGAATAGATGTATGGCCCGCGTACTGGTGTCTGAGGAATTAGCCGAGCGTGGTCTCGATAGCCTGCGCGCAGCGGGCCACGATGTCGACGTTCAAGTGGGACTGAGCCCAGAAAAACTTCGTGAAGTCATTAGGGGCGCAAGTGCGCTCATCGTGCGTTCAGCCACTCAGGTGGACGATGCGCTGCTCGAAGCAGGGTCAGATCTTGTCGTTGTTGGTCGTGCTGGCGTTGGTCTCGACAATGTCGATGTCGAAGCTGCAACGAAACGTGGCGTCATGGTGGCCAATGCTCCTGAGTCGAACATCGTGTCGGCAGCAGAGCACACCTTGGCGATGTTGTTGGCTGTCGCGCGAAATGTGCCTCAAGCACATGCAGCACTGGTTCAGGGTCGATGGGAACGCAGCAGATGGGAAGGCGTCGAGCTTCTCGACAAGACCCTTGGCATCGCAGGATTGGGGCGAATCGGCAAGTTGGTCGCACAACGCGCTGCTGCATTCGGTATGCGCATCATCGCATTCGATCCGTTCGTATCAGTCGAGCGCGCTCGCGCCATGAACATCGAGCTCGTCGACATCGACCGCTTGATCCAAGAGTCAGACTTTCTCACTATTCACCTGCCGAAAACCAAAGAGACAATCGGTCTCATCGGTCACGACATGCTTCTGAAGGCGAAACCCAATTTGAGAATTGTCAACGTGGCTCGCGGTGGCATCGTCGATGAGGAAGCGCTCGCTGAAGCAGTCAGTGGCGGGGTCATTGCAGGAGCGGCACTCGACGTTTTTGCCAAAGAGCCCACCACGCAATCTCCGCTCTTCTCGGTACCAGGAATTGTAGTGACGCCGCATCTTGGGGCGAGTACCACCGAGGCCCAAGACAAAGCTGGCGACGACATTGCCGACATGATCAATCTTGCTCTTGCGGGCGACTTTGTTCCTTATGCCGTCAACATCTCAGCAGCCGATGCAAACGAAACAATGAAGCCATTCCTTCCGCTTGCAGAACGTCTTGGTCGTCTCTTGGCGTCAATGTTCGATGCAACGCCAACTTCTCTCGAAGTAGTCGCCACCGGAGAAATCGGAAGCTACGACACACGTATTCTCACCTTGGCTGCAGAGAAGGGGTTCTTCTCCGCCATCCAGGATGAACCAGTCACGTTTGTGAATGCACCTCAGGTTGCCAAGGCTCTCGGCGTCGAGGTCAAAGAGTCAAAAGTGTCAACCGGAAGCACGAGTGACTACGTGAACTTGGTGACACTTCGCGCAGGTACGCACAGCATTGCAGCAACTCTCGTGGGCCCGCGACGACAGGCGCGCATCGTCATGGTCGACGACCACGTCACAGACGTGCCGCCCGCCGACAACATGTTGGTTGTGCGCAACGATGACCGACCTGGTGTCATTGGTCTTGTCGGAACGCTGCTGGGAAATGCCGGAGTGAACATCGCCGACATGGATGTGGGTCGTGCACTCACCCCTGGTACTGCACTGATGGTGATTGCACCAACCGCAGAAGTCACTGCTGACGTGCTTGCTCAGCTGCGTGCGGCTCCGGGCATCATCGAAGTCACCACACTGCGCGCCTAACCTCTGCACCTCATCGTCTGGAGGTCCGTGCTATTTTGCCGCAGATGTCGTATTCGTTGACCCTCACACAAAAGCTCACCATGATGCAGAACCGCTGGACGGTGACACGAACAGATACGGCTCCTGTTGACCTGGGCTTCATCACGCAGAAACGAATGGCACTCAAGGAAAGTGTCACGTGTACATCTCCAGATGGTGCAAGCGTTGTTTTTCGTATTCAGGGCCGCAAAGTCATGGAGATTGGCGGCGTGTACGACGTCGTTGACGGCGATGGCTCATCAATCGGCACCCTGGCAAAGAACTTCAAGGCGTCGCTCGGACGCTCAACATACGTCATCGAGACTTTTCAGGGCCGTTGGACGCTCACTGAAACGAGCCAGCTACAGGCAATCTTGCGTCGTGTGATGAATCTAGTGGACATTCCATGGTTCATGCGAGTGCAATTCTCACTCTTGAACGAGTCAGGTGCACAGGTTGGTCATGTCAACCGCGCCAACATGAAGATCAAAGACATCTATGACATCAAAGTGGACGATGACAGGCTCGATATGCGTATGGCAGCCGCCATGGGTGTGGCTGTCGACGCGTTCATGAATCGCTAACGCGCAGCGTTCAATGCGTCGCGGGTAGCAATCGCTGCTTCGCGAGCAGCTTTCACGTGGTCGTCGCCACTCGCGTACAAAATGGCTCGAGATGAGTTGACCACGAGCCCGGCACCGTCCGCACGTGCGCCGTTTCGTACGACTGTTTCCGGGTCGCCACCTTGCGCTCCGACTCCCGGAACAAGAAGTGGCATGTCGCCCACAAGCGACCGGACTTCACGCAACTCCTCGGGGTAAGTGGCACCGACCACAAGTGCGACATCACCCATTGCTGACCATTTGTCTGCAGCGGTGCGAGCGACATGTTGATACAGGGGAACACCGTCAATCAGTTGTGACTGGAATTCACCGCTGCCGGCATTTGAAGTACGACACAGCACCACCACGCCGCCATGCGCAAGGAAAGGCTCGATGCTGTCGGTGCCCAGGTACGGGTTGACAGTCACGGCATGTGCGCCGTATCGGTCGAATGCTTCTCGTGCGTACAGGGCGGCAGTGTCTCCGATATCACCTCGCTTCGCATCAAGGATGATGGGAATGCCGGAGTGATTTGATCGAATGTGCTCACACACTTGTTCGAGTTGAGATTCGGCACCGACCGCAGCGAAGTAAGCAATCTGTGGTTTGAACGCACACACCACGTCTGCGGTGGCATCAATGATGTCAATGCAGAATCGCGCGATTGCCGACGTGTCGTTCTTCAGCGCTCCGGGGAACCGTGCCGGGTCGGGATCAAGGCCAACGCACAACAGCGACTTCGCTGAGGCCCACCGACTAGCGAGCAGTTGCGAGAAAGCGATTTTTGACAATCAGTCCTCGACTGTGATGGCAGCAGTGGGGCACAAGTCAGCGGCGAGCATCACCTTGTCGCGCAATTCCTCGCCGGGGTTCTCTTGCAAGATGTAGAGGTATCCGTCCTTGCGTACCTCGAACACTTCCGGGGCGACCTGTGTGCACGCACCAGTTGATGCGCACACGTCGAAATTCACACTTACCTTCATGTCATCGTCCTTTCAGCCACCGCAAAACTAGCGGAGGTGGCGTTCGTAGGCGCTGAGAACGGCGCGGAATGATGCAGTCATGGTGTTCGGGTCGGTGCCGACGCCCCATTTCACGTTGCCCTCTCCGTCGGTGGTCTCGACATAGGCGACCGCAGTCGCCTCTGAACCTTGGCCCATAGCGTGCTCTGCATAGTCGACGACGTCGAGGGCGGTATTGAAACCGTCGCGCAGCGCGTGCACGAATGCGTCGATGGGTCCGTTTCCTTCCCCATTGATTGTCATCGGTCGGCCCTCATTCACCAGTTGTGCGGTGATTGTTGTGCGCCCGTTGGAATCACTGCGCAACTCGTGGCTGGTCAACGACATGCGGGTATTCGACGACAAGTACTCACTCTGGAACGAATCCCACATGATGACGGGGCTGATTTCCGTGCCCGAATCCTCGGTGATGTGCTGGATGGTCTTCGAGAATTCAATCTGCAAACGGCGTGGCAGGTCAAAGCCGTGTTCGGTCTTCATGACGTAGGCAACGCCACCCTTGCCGGACTGGCTGTTGACACGAATGACCGCTTCGTAGCTACGGCCGACATGCTTGGGGTCGATCGGCAGATATGGAACGCCCCATGTGTCGTAATTCTTCGGAAGTGCCTCGAAGCCTTTCTTGATGGCGTCTTGGTGACTGCCGGAAAATGCGGTGTACACCAAGTCGCCCACATATGGGTGCCGTGGGTGCACCGGCAGACGGTTGCAGTATTCGGCCACGCGGCGCAACGCGTCGATGTCAGTGATGTCGAGCTCTGGGTCGACGCCATTGACGAACAGGTTCATCGCAAGATTGACGATGTCGACGTTGCCCGTGCGCTCACCATTGCCAAAGAGCGTCCCCTCAACCCGATCGGCACCAGCCATCACGCCGAACTCTGCTGCAGCAACGGCGCATCCACGGTCGTTGTGTGGGTGTAGAGAGATGATTGCTGATTCACGCTTCGGCAAGTGGCGGATGAACCACTCGATGACGTCGCCGTACACATTCGGCGAGTAGCACTCAACGGTGGCCGGAAGATTCAGAATGATCGGTGACTCTGGTGTCGGCTCGATGACTTCCATCACGGCGCGACACACCTCGATGGCGTATTCAGGTTCGGTGAGCGTGAAGCTTTCGGGGGAGTACTCGTAGCGGACGGAAGTCTCCGGAACGGTCTCTTCGAGTTTCTTGCACAACTTCGCACCATTGACTGCGATGTCGACGATGCCTTCTTTGTCCAGGTTGAACACCACTTGACGCTGCAGCGGGTTGGTGGAGTTGTAGAAGTGCACGATCGCGCGTGGAGCACCCTTGATGCATTCGTACGTGCGTTCGATCAGCTCTGGTCGACACTGCACGAGCACCTGAATGGTTACGTCATCGGGAATGAGATCTTTCTCAATCAGTTGGCGGATAAAGTCAAAGTCGGGTTGGCTTGCTGAAGGGAAGCCAACTTCGATTTCCTTGAAGCCCATCTTCACGAGCGCGTCGAACATGCGCATCTTGCGCTCGGGGTCCATCGGGTCGATGAGAGCTTGGTTGCCGTCGCGCAAGTCGACACTGCACCACAGCGGTGCCTTCTCGATCATCTTGTTCGGCCAAGTGCGGTCGGTGAGCACGACCGGGATGAACGGCTGGTAACGGTCAAATGCCATTGCTTTGGGTGTCACGTTCTGTGGAGGCATCGTGTGAGTCCTTGGTCTTCCTGTGGCTTGGTTATGTTGATGTTTGTTTCAGTCTCTTCTTGGAGCAACAAAAAACCCCCTGGCACTTGGCGCAGGAGGTTCGACAGCAGCGATATGCGGCTGCTGCCGTTACATAAGAAGAAGGAGGCTGGAAGCAAACGTCATCGCCTTGAACACTACAGGCGTCGTTGCGCTCTGACCACCCATGTGGGACGTGCTCTCACGCGTCGCCGGGCACGTACCCGGCCGCCACGTGGCAGCACCGTGATTTATGGGCAGAGGAAGTTGCCGAACTGCCACGGGTCGGAACGGTCGAGCGTTGCCGCAAGATCACTCCATTGGTCGAACACGTCGCGACGCGTCCGTAACGGGTCCCAGTCGACCGCATCAGACCAGATGGTGCCGAGATACGGACTAGCTGCATCGAGGATGAAGTCATGCGGCAGTTCGTCGGGGACTTTGAGGCCTTGCATTGGCTCGGCGATCATCCACTTCACTGCTGCGAGAACCGATGCAGCCACTTGAAGTGTCGTTGCACTTTGGTGTGGCACCTTGCTGCGGGCTTCGTTGATGTCGAGGATTGAACCAGTCCACCACGCGTTGTAGTCGTGACCCATGAGCAACACGCCGAGCTGGTCTTCGCCTTGAACAATCTCGTCGTTCAGAATGCGTTGCTCAGGTTGCATCTCATAGTTCCGCATAAGCAATTCATGGATGCTCATGATCGCGACATCGCTCGGACAGTAGGCGTAGTGCACCGTCGGTCGATACGTCGCTCGGCCGTCTTTCCACACGGTCAGGTGATCGCTCATCGTGTAGGACTCGCCGTGCCTGATGACGAGTCCCCGGATTTCACCAGCAGGAACCCAGCTGCGAACCCATGTCTCCATGCCGGGCTGAGCAATACAAATTTGATTGCGTGGTCCATCGTCTTCGTGTTGCCACGCGTTCTTCGGAAGTGTCTTTTCGTGAGTGCCCCAACCAAGTTCAGCTGGTGCAATCCCTTCCTCATAGAGGCCATCAACCGACCAGGTGTTGACAAATTCGTTGACACGCTTTGGCTCAACCGCAAGTTGAGTGTCGCGTTCAGAGATGTGAATCACCTTTGTGCCGGTGAGCATTGCAAGGTGGTTGAACGCCTGCGATGCGAGCGCGGACTCAAGTGCCACGGCACGATCTCCGGTTGCGGTGCCATCTGTCAGCATCCGCTTGCTCATCTGCGTCAGAGCACGCTTTACGAAGTGGCTCACGAGGCCTGGATTTGCGCCATGTTCCACGACGGCAGAGGCGCCAGGCTTACCCCACTTCGCCTTCAAGCGGCGAAGATCTTGATGACGCACGTACAACGTGCGATCACGTGGGTCTGTGGATGCGAGATCTTCATACGGATCCCACACTTCGACTGACGTGTTGAGATAGCGCACGTTGTGGTCGTGGCACCACTGCAAAATGGTCGGACAGTCGATGTTCCACGCGAGGTCGAGCAAGATGTCGCCATCTTTGCAACGAGATGACAAGAACTCATCGAGGTTCTCGCGAGTCAGTCGACCCGACTCGTACGTGACACCTTTGGCGAGTGCATCAGCAACACGGTGGCGATTGTCGACGAAATCGACGATGTGAATGGATGACGGGGCTATGCCGAGGTCATCAATGAGAAGTGGAACTGTGCATTGAGCAACGCTTCCACACCCCAGCACGAGGATTCGAGCGGGGAGGAGAGCAGACGAATTGGCGTTGATGGGTATCGGCTACTTCGACTCGCTGACGAATTCGCCGTCAATCAACTCACTGAGTTCCCGTGAAAAAGTCGGTTCGTCCGGAACCAGCAAATGTTGCCAGTCGTACGGCTGACCTTTCAGACCTCGAGTCTGTGTGCCATCCAATGTGTCGTCCATAGTGAACTCCTCCCGAAGGTGATAGAGGGTTCGCCCGTGGCGGGTGGCGCACGACGTTGCCAGTTGTAACTGGCCCGTGTCGTACGGGTGCGCTCGGTGCTAATCCGTAAGTGTGTGCTTCCTTTCTGCACGGAACCATTCCGTAACAGGCTCGTGAACATTAACGACTGTGAGCCCGCACGACAATTATTTCGAGCGGTACCCTTGGTCACACATGTCGTCTCGACACCCCCAACCCTCTGACTCTTCCTCGCCTGCTGTGTCGTTACCCACCGGTTTCGCCGAACTTGGCGTGCCCGAAGAAGTCGATCGTGGCCTCGCCGCTGCCGGATTCTCCGCTCCGTTTGCCATCCAAACCGAGGCCATTCCGGTCGCTCTCAGTGGGGAAGACGTGTGTGGCCGTGCGCGCACAGGTAGCGGCAAAACACTCGCATTTGGTGTGCCGATGATCGCTCGCATCGACAAGGCAGCGCGCAAGCGAGCTCCTCGTGGCTTGGTGCTCGTGCCGACTCGTGAGCTTGCCCTTCAGGTGTCAGAAGTTCTGGGGCCTATTGCCACCGAATGCTCCGTCAAGGTGCTTGCCGTTTACGGCGGTGCTTCGCGCGATGACCAGATCGTGGCTCTCGACAAAGGCATTGACATCGTCGTTGCCACACCGTTGCGGTTGATTGACCTCATCAAAGCGAAAGAGGTCGACCTCGAGGACATTCAGTGTGTGGTGCTTGACGAAGCCGACCGAATGGCTGATGAAGGTTTCACTCCACAGGTCGAATGGATTTTGCGTCACGTCACTGGTGAACACCAGACCATGTTGTTCAGCGCCACGCTCGACGGACAGGTCGGCAACTTGGTTCGTCGTTACATGAAGAATCCGCGCGAAGTGTCAATCGACGCGCCGACCGACACCGTCGGCACGATGCATCACCTGTTTCTCGCGGTGCACAAGATGGACAAAGACAAAGTCATTGCCGCAGTTGCAACTGCTGGCGGAAAGACAGTGGTGTTCTGTGACACCAAGCGCCTCTGTGATCGCGTGACAGACAATCTTCGTGATCTCAACGTGAAGGCCTCGGCAATTCACGGTGACCTCACGCAGGCAGCGCGTGAGAAAGCTCTGACACGTTTCACCAAGGGTGAAATCACCGTCCTAGTCGCCACCGACGTTGCAGCTCGCGGAATCGACATCGATGATGTTGCAGTTGTTGTGCATTACGAACCACCAATCGATCACAAGACATACCTGCACCGCTCGGGTCGTACAGCACGCGCAGGACGCGATGGTTGGGCCGTGACATTGGCTGAATACAACCAGCACACGACGTGTCGCATCATTCAGCGCGCACTGCGTCTTCCTACGCAACCTCCCTTTGAGGTGTTCAGCAACGACCCACGGTTAGTGGATCTGCGCAAGTTTCTTGACTGATGACACCTGTGTCTGTCGTCTGAGACAGGCCGTTGCTACTTTGCAGACATGAGCGCAGTTGAAGGTTTCGACGATGACCTGACGGTCGAATACGAAGTCACTGACGACAATCGTTGCCCAATGTGTGGTGAGTTCGTTGACGACTTCGAAGGCATTGATTCAGCCGATTGCCCAGGCTGTGGAACCCATCTGTTGTTGTTCCCCTCGGAAGACGAGGATCGTCGCTAGCGACTGGATCAGTTTGCGCGAAGGTATGCGGGGCGCGAATTCTCGAACTGTGAGATCGCGTCAGCGTGCGAGAGTGTGATGCCGATGTCGTCCAAGCCGTTCAAGAAACGGTGCTGGGTCGGTGCGTCCATGGGGAATGACTCAGTGAGTCCGGCACTTGGCACTTCCACAGTGAGCGACTTCATGTCGACCGTGATCTCAGTTGAGGAATCAGCTTCGATGAGTTCCCACAATGTGTTCACGATGGCTTCTGAGAGCACCACAGGCACAAGCCCGTTCTTGGAGCAGTTGTTGCGGAAGATGTCGCTGAAGCTCGGTGCAATGACCGCATCAAATCCGTATTGCTGAATAGCCCACACCGCGTGCTCACGGGAGGAGCCGACGCCGAAAGATGGACCGGCCACGAGAATGCTCGCACCTGCGTACTTCTGGTCGTTCAACACGAAGTTGCGATCATCGCGCCAAGTGGAGAACAAACCGGCTTCGAACCCCGTGCGCTCAACTCGCTTCAACCAGTCGGCAGGAATGATCTGGTCAGTGTCGACATCGCTGCGACGAAGCGGCACTCCACGACCGGTGATGATGTGCACTGCTTTCATGACAAGTCCTTTGGTGTCGCGAAATGTCCGGCAATGGCTGTGGCTGCTGCGACCGCAGGAGAGACCAAGTGTGTGCGTCCGCCGCGACCTTGACGACCCTCAAAGTTGCGGTTACTGGTGCTTGCAGCACGTTCCCCCGGAGCGAGCTTGTCAGGGTTCATCGCAAGGCACATTGAGCAACCCGGCTCGCGCCAATCTGCACCCGCCGCACGAAACACGTCGTGCAGTCCTTCGGCCTCTGCCTGTTTTTTGACGGCATGACTACCTGGCACAACCATCACTCGCTTTGCTGTGACAGTGCGACCGTTCATAACCGCGGCTGCGGCACGAAGATCTTCGATACGACTATTCGTGCACGAACCGATGAAAACGGTGTCGACGGGAACATCACTCATTTTTGTTCCCGGAGCGAGGCCCATGTACTCGAGTGCACGAGAGATGGTGTCAGCTACTTGCGGATCACTTGCATCTTTCGGCGAAGGAATAACACCGTCGATGGGAATCACTTGGGCCGGGTTTGTTCCCCAGCTGACATGCGGGCGCAGAGTGCGCGCATCGATGGTGACTTCCTTGTCGAATGTGGCACCGTCATCGGTGTGCAGTTGACGCCACGCTGCGACTGCTTCGTCCCATGCGGCACCAGTTGGAGCGTGCGGGCGACCTTTGAGGTACTCGAATGTGACGTCGTCTGGTGCGATCAGGCCAGCTTTTGCTCCGGCCTCGATTGACATGTTGCACACCGTCATGCGCCCTTCCATGGAGAGAGCACGAATGGCAGAGCCGCGATATTCGATGACATGTCCGATGCCACCGCCGGTGCCGATGGCCCCAATAATCGCGAGGATGATGTCCTTGGCTGTGACATCCGCGGGAGCATCACCTTCGACGTTCACCGCCATCCATTTCGGACGAGATTGGGGAAGAGTCTGAGTGGCGAGGACGTGTTCAACTTCGCTGGTACCAATTCCGAATGCGAGCGCACCGAAAGCACCATGTGTGGCGGTGTGACTGTCACCGCAAACAATTGTCATGCCGGGAAGTGTGCGACCTTGTTCTGGACCGATGACGTGAACAATGCCTTGATTCGCATTTCCCATCGGGAAGTGTGTGATTCCGAACTCTTTCGCATTGTCACGTAACACCTGGACTTGTTTTGCTGAAATCGGATCAGCAATCGGTTTGTCGATGTCGGCGGTGGGCACGTTGTGGTCTTCAGTGGCAACCGTGAGCTCTGGGCGTCGAACAGCGCGTCCTGACAAACGAAGTCCGTCGAAGGCTTGCGGGCTGGTGACCTCGTGAACCAGATGGAGGTCGACGTACATGAGGTCTGCTTCACCAGGTGCGCTGTGCACCACGTGTGAGTCCCAGACTTTCTGAGCAAGTGTGCGGGGTTGTGGCATGTCGAAATCTCAGTCGGTGAGGGGTTGGGGCACTTGAAACGATAGCGATGACGAACTGAGTTCGTGAAGGTCGCCTTAGCCATTAGGTGAGTTCTTCGGTGCTCCATCCGAGGGGTTCAGCGGGGCCGGCCGACAAACTTTGCCCGTCGATGAGAAATGGCAAGCGTGTGCCAAAGAGTCCGCTTTCAATGCCGCTGATTGGCGCGCTCAGTGGTTCGAAGAAATCACGGTGGCGCAACTGGGGATGATTCAGCGTGTCGTATCCGGTGCGCACAACACCGACCGGGATACCAAGTGCACCGAGCTTGTCGGCAACCTGTTCTGACGTGTGTCGCGACGTCCACTTGCCAAGTTGGTCGTCGATGGTGTCGCGTGCAGAGATGCGATTGCGCATGTGCGGGAAATCGCGGAGGAGATGCGGTGCATTCATGATGTGCGTGAGCTCAGACCATGACTCATCACTGGTGACGACAATTGCCACCGAACCATCAGAGGTGGGATACACACCGTGTGGCGTGCCTCGTCGGTCTCCGTTGCCTTGGCGTTCGCTGTAGCCAATCGGGTCGATATCAAGCGCTTCGTCCCACAACATCATCGAGACTGCATCGAGCATGGAGACATCGAGATGTGAACCGACGCCCGTGAGGTCGCGTTGGCGAAGCGCTGACAACACCGCGATGACTGCGTTGTAGGCGCCGAAGTGATCTGCAACGGTCGCACCTGCACGGACCGGGGGAGTGTCGGGCCAACCCGTTCGATACAGAAGACCAGATTCGGCTTGCACGCAGATGTCGATTGCGGCGCGATGTGCATACGGCCCTGTCTGTCCGTAACCACTGATGCTGCACCACACCAAGCGAGGGTTTCTGTTGCGCACGTCGTCGACACCACACCCGTGTTTGGCAAGAGCACCCGGTCTCAGATTCTCGATGACGACATCGGCGGAGTCAGCAAGTGTGAGGAAAGCGTCTCGACCTTCGTCAGTGGTGACATCAAGGACAACGCTGCGCTTGCCTCGCGCACGACGTAGGTGTCCGACGGACACGTCGTCGCTACGTCGTTCTTGTGATCTACTTGCATCGGGTCCGATGAATGGCGGTACTCGCCAACTGACGTCGCCACCAGGGCCATCGACTCGAATGACATCGGCTCCGAGTGCTGCTAGGTAGAACGCGGTCACGGGCCCTGCCACGACTCGGCCGACATCGAGCACGGTGATGCCATGTAGTGGTGCGACTGCAGTTGACGATTCCATTTCACAGTCACACTACGACACGGTCTGTCGTTGTAGTGCTGGGTCGTATTGCCGACAACACTGCACTGCGCACACACCTCGGACATGAATCCTGACTTGCCAGAACGTGACCACCTCGACATTCCCGTCACTGAGCTTGCGGAGATGGTTGAGAGAACCATCCACTCCACCGTGAACTCTTTTGATATGGGCGCCGCGCGATTGTACGGAGTGCAATTCGTTTCTGGTCCCTCAACACTTGAAGGCGATGCGCGTGCATCGGTGTGTCGAGTAGCAGAGCACCCCGACGTGTATCGATTGTTGTCATTGCCATCGAGCGCACTCGCGCGGATGTTTCAGGCAGCGGCACTCGTCACCACCGGTTGGGCCGCACCACTCTCCACCGACGGCGACGTCGATGGTCCTCCGAGCGAACATGCGCTTCGTCGGCGAGTGCGGCTTGTGGTCATCGTGTGCGACGAGGGTGTTGCCTCGGTCGTTCGATTCGCCGACGACCCCGATGACACCATCACTGATCCGGGATCCGCGACCGGAGCACTGGCAGAGGCGATCTCCCAGTTTTGGTACGAGCGTCCCCGCCACTTCGACGCCCCTGTGGCAGATCTGCCGAACGGCTCATAACCTGACACCTTGTGAAGGTGTCTGATGGCGACTGGGCGCAGCGCATTCGTCGTCTCGCCGCTGAACGTGACGCGGTGATTCTGGCCCATAACTATCAAGTTCCCGAGATCCAAGATGTCGCACACCATGTGGGTGACTCTTTGGCTCTGTCTCGTATTGCGGCCCAGGTTGAGAATTCCACCATCGTGTTCTGTGGCGTGCACTTCATGGCAGAAACTGCCAAGTTGCTGTCACCGAGTAAGACCGTGCTCATCCCCGACGAGCGCGCCGGATGCTCCTTGGCCGATTCCATCACGGCAGATCAGTTGCGCGCATGGAAGGCCGAACACCCTGGCGCTGTCGTTGTCAGCTACGTCAACACCACTGCAGCGGTGAAAGCAGAGACAGATATCTGTTGCACAAGCAGCAACGCAGTCGACGTGGTTGCTTCCATTCCCACCGACAAAGACATTCTCTTTTGCCCCGATCAATTCCTTGGCGCGCACGTGCAACGATTGACCAAACGCACCAACATGCATATCTGGATGGGCGAATGTCATGTGCACGCGGGCATCAACGGATCAGAGTTGAAGCAGTTGGTCGCATCTGAACCCGATGCTGAATTGTTCATTCACCCCGAATGCGGTTGTGCCACCTCAGCCATGTACTTGGCATCAGAGGGTGTTGTGCCGGCGGAGCGCACAAAGATCTTGTCGACAGCTGGCATGGTGACTGCGGCGCGAGACACCAAAGCTCGCAAAGTTCTCGTCGCCACAGAAACGGGCATGTTGCATCAACTACAGAAGGTCAACTCGAACACACAATTTCAGCCCGTCAATCGCGCGGCTGTGTGCAAGTACATGAAGATGATCACGCCAGAGAAGCTCGAGCGTTGCCTTGTCGAAGGAACCGACGTTGTCGACGTACCAACCGACATCGCCGAGCGTGCACGGCAGTCAGTGGAGCGAATGATTGCCATCGGCACCCCCTCTCGGACTGGCGAGTAGGCCATGCCGGCTCGCTTAGCCGCGCCCGAGCCGACGTGGGCAGTTGACATCGACGTTGTTGTTCTGGGGTCTGGTGCGGCAGGGTTGTCTGCAGCTCTCGCAGCGCGGCCCGTGCGTGATGTCTTGCTCGTCACCAAAGACACGCTCGATGCCGGCAGTACCAATTGGGCCCAAGGTGGACTTGCCGCGGTGCTTGATCCTGGTGATTCGCTCGAAAGCCATGTTCGCGACACGCTCGCCGCGGGAGCGGGACTGTGTGATGAGGCCGCTGTACGCACTCTCGTTGCGGAAGCGCCAACGGCCATTCGTTATCTCACTCGCCTCGGTGCCGCGTTCGATGAGTCATCGCATGATCACTTAGCGCTGACACGTGAAGGCGGTCATTCACATCGCCGCATCGTTCATGCAGGTGGAGACCAAAGTGGTGCCGAAGTGCAGCGCACCCTTGACGAGAGTGTTCGTTTGGCCGGAGTTCGTGTTGTTGAACGAGCCTTCGCGCTCGACCTACTCATCGGCACACTTTCAGACGGACGACGCGCAGTAGCAGGCGTTCGTGTGGCATTGCTCGACGAAACTGGTGCTGTCGAAAGTGTCGGAGATGTCACGGCGCGAGCGGTTGTCATCGCAACGGGTGGCTTTGGTCAGGTGTTTGCCTCCACGTCGAACCCCCCAGCAGTCACCGGTGACGGCGTAGCGATGGCATTACGTGCTGGTGTGCCCGTCGTCGATATTGAGTTCATTCAGTTTCATCCAACTGTGTTGTGGACAGGACCAGATGCAACTGGTCAACAAGCTCTCATCAGC
>Ga0194130_10000701_pt1 | contig 59836 bp, 47 predicted proteins | sample TA2KigsurfametaG_FD_160084 | JGI IMG/M metagenome (GOLD analysis project Ga0194130, IMG submission 160084) | Freshwater microbial communities from Lake Tanganyika, Tanzania - TA2015050 Kigoma 12 surface | ecosystem: Environmental > Aquatic > Freshwater > Lake | place: Tanzania: Lake Tanganyika...
GTTCCTGGATTTTCAGTATAACGACCAGAAACTTTAGTAGGTCCTGGCAAACCAGCACCCCTAATATCACGCTCAAGTTGTCTTGAACGTGCTTTGTTTTCTGATTTTGACTTATCACCTCTTTGAGCGGACATGATTGCCATGCCACCCTTTTCTGATTTTGAGCGAACTCTATTCAGAGAGGTTTCTTGAATAGAGCAGCACTCTACCATAAATTCTTGGAATGTCTTCATGCTACCAAAGAAATAAATTCCCCTAATACTTTTTTATTTAGTTTTTTAGTCTTAAGAGACTTTACAAATGCAGATTTGATTTGAGACTTAGTTGCATCTTCAGCAACTTCAAACTCAGTATCTTGAGAGAGTGCGCTTGCAGACATTCCAAAGTATGCATCATATCCAGACTTAGTGATAGTAAAACTCTTCACCTTTTTCCAATCGTTTTGGATTTTTTCATAATCTTTCTCAAGTTGAGAATGATACATTTGAACAAACCGACTGAAGTTACGACTTTCAAGGACACGAATACCAATAAAGTTCATAGAAGTAAACTTGTCTTTCAAATTCCTGAGAAGAACATCAGTAAACTCATGATACCCATGCCCAATTTGATAGGTTGTTCCCATTTTACGGTCACGAAGAAATGTACTCATAGGATTAATATATCCAGTTCCAAGGAATGTATTCTTTTCCCACTGGCGTTTGACTTCTTTATGATAGACAAGTTGGTTTGCTTCGCCATCAGTCAGAACAATACACTGAACTTTCTGTAGTTTATTCTCTTTTTGAAACTTAGGAAGAATCTGGTGAAGAGTAATCAGTGCTTCATTCAGAGGAGTTCCCGACAAAGCAAGACGATTAGAATAAGTATATGGGGAACTATAAGTCCTACCAAAACAATAGGCAAGACACCAAATATTAAGCATCTGATGCTCAAGCACACTACCAGAAACTTTACTTGTGAGAATATTCATCATGGAGAAAGTTTCATCCACAACCAGAAGTCCATCTTTCTTTTGGTAGTGAGGAGTACGATCAGCAGAAAGATAACGATCATTCTCATAATCATACTCTCCACGACGCCACTCATTAGTGAAAGCATAAACCTCAAAAGGAATCGAGACTTTCTTACAGAACCAAACAAGATTGAAGAGTTGTTTACAAGTATCAAGCATCACATCAGACATAGAACCACTCCAATCCAGTACAAACACCAGACCGTGATTCTTACCATCAGGAATCACAGATACTTTCTTGAACAGGTCTTCATTATACTTATAGGTATGAAGACGAGTAGTATCAAGAACACCAGTGCGAGCAGTTGATGCACGAGCATACTGGTCTGCTGCCTTTCGACACTCAAACTCTTTTACAAGATAGTTGACTTCTTTCTGAGCAGAAGACTTGAACTTCTTAAACTCAATATCAACTTCTTTATAAAGATTTACAGGACGATATCCCTTTTCTTCTGCATGTTCGTTATGAATCTTTTGTTGGTGATTAAAAGAATCATTAATATCTTTATGAACATCAGAGTTCTTACCAATAATAGTATCCAGATTTACTTGAGGAACTTCGATGTAAGTATTCTCATATCCATCATTTCCAACAAGATCACGAATCTTATCTTCCAAAGATTCTGCAGTCCGAACTTCAGGTTCATCTTGGTTTGTATCAGATTTCACTGGAGTTTGATCACCCTGAGCCGTGCCACCATAAGAACCATCTGACTCATTTTCGGAAGACTTTTCACTCTCCCCATCTTGTTCGGAAGAGGAGTTATTAGTCTCCACAAAATCACTAGCAGGAGACTGTGAATTTCCTTGAATTTCATGAGAATCAAAGTCAGCAACCTTTTGTTGTTGTTCTTGTTCTTTCTTACAATACTTGTAAAGTTCTTCTGCAGCAATCAGAGCATCCGCAAAACTTTCACATGCATCAATCAAATTGATGATTTCTTTTTCTTCTGGTTTGAAATCTAGAGTGATAAAGTTACCAACCTTAAAGTATAGATTTACACGATCAGCAAGATTAAAAGAAGAAATATCCTCATCATCAAGTTGGAAGAAATCTTCCTCATTCAGTTCTCTGTAACCGTTGAAGAAAGTCTTAGCAAGACCAGCATACTTGCGTTTCATCAGTTTCTCGATTCGAGCATCCTCAACTACATTCACAAACTGAGGAGGAACCTTTGCAGTCTCCGTCCAATCCTCATCGGGAGTGAAGAGAGCATGACCAACCTCATGACCCACCAGAAGATCATATACAAGGTTGCTTGCCTTTTCCCACAGAGGCAGAGTCAGAACACGAGTATGAACGTTGAAGCAAGCGGTGGGAACTTTCTTGTGCTCCACTACAAGGTCTTCAGTAGCCAGCAGTTTGGCAAGTTGGGACTTGATTTCGTGTTTGACTGCCATCGGATTCGTTTCGTATGTACCTACAATACAACGAAACCTCTCGTTTCCGAGAGGTCTTGTGACACTTCTTGAACTGGGCAAGTCTTGCTTTGGCTTGTCTCAGTGCTTGAGGTTTTAAGTGTCGTTTCTGTTCTTTCTTAGAATGTTTCTGCCAGTTTGGTACTTGCATGGTTTTGCTCCAATCAGGAGATCATACGGCTAAATCCTTTGATTTTTTCAAACTTGAGGACACTTTCAAATCTGTCCTCCATACCAACTTTGTGAGAGATAATAAAGACATTTGCATCTTTAATTACATAACGAATAATCTTTAAGAAATCTTCAGTTCCAAATCCATCAAGAGAAGAATCAAACACCTCATCAAGAATCAAAAGATTTGTATTTGTCGAGTTTTTAAACTTGGCAACTTCCCTCCAAGTGAATAAGAGTGCCAAGTCAATTCTTTGTTTTTCACCTTCACTGAAAGAAGAATAAGAAAAATCTTCATGAATAGGAGATTGAACAGTTTCGTTGAACTCTTCATCTAAAGTAAAGTTGATGTAGAAATCCAACATTTGCAGATACCGATTAACTTGTTGATTAATCAGTGGCAGATACTTTTTGATGATTTTGGATTTTACACCACTATCTTTCAATAGAGAATAAGAAAAGTCATGATACTGAATCAAATCCTTCTTTTCAGACAGATCATCATATACTGATTTTAGATCATCCTTAAATTGTTCTAACTTTTCATGTTCAGAATTTCGGTTTGCAAGGTTCTCGGTAATAGTTTGAATTTCAGATTCAAGATTTTGGATTTGTCTCCGTAATCCATTAATCTTAATATTGTTTTGAGAAATGCCATTCGTTAATTTAGAGATCTCCTTTGTTAAAGAGTTGTATTGACGCTCTCTTTCCTCTTCCTCTTTAATTGCCTCCTCCAGTTCTTTATAACCAGATTGCAACTCCTTTGCTTTATCTTGAGCGTCCTTAATTCTATTTAACCGAAACTCCTCTTCAATAGATTGAGTACAGGTGGGACAAACCGTATTTTCCGTAAAGAACTTATGCTCTTTGGTTATAGTAGATACTTTTTGAGAAATCTTTCCTTTCAGATTTCCCAACTTACGAAGTTTTTCTGCATATCCAGTAATATCATCTTGTTCACGAATAAGTGCTCTGAGAGGATCTTCATTAGAAGTATTCTCCTCCATATAATCACCAATTTCTTTATCTAAATTGGCAATCTTTTCTTTATTGGCATTTATATTGGCATTACCAAGATTTTCCAACTCTTCGATAAAGTTCTTTTGCATTTCTACTTTATCTTTCACCGACTCTTTTTTAAGTTCAAGAGTACGGATTTCTTCTTTCAGAGAACGAATCTTTTCTTTGATAATTACATTCATCGAAGAGAAGATCTTAATATCAAGAAGATCCTCAATTACTTCTCTACGACTTGCAGCTGAGAGTTGCATGAAAGGAACAAAATTACTACTTCCAAGAATTACAATCTGAGTAAATGACTTATAGTTCATCTTAAGAATGGACTGTTCGAGATACTTCTGTTGATCAATAGAAGAAGAACTTTGGTCCAGAACAGATCCATTGCGATAGATCTCAAAGATATTTGGTTTGATTCCACGACGGATTATCCAATCGGTAGAACCAATTTTGAGTTCAATCTCAACAAGACAATCTTTCTCGTTTGTTGTATTGATGAGTTGAGGTTTATTGATTTTACGAAAAGCTTTACCAAATAACACGAAACACAGAGCATCAAGAATTGTACTCTTGCCTGCTCCATTATTCCCCACAATCAAAGTGGTTGAGTTTTTATTCAGTTCAACTTCAGTGAATTGATTTCCAGTAGAAAGAAAGTTCTTCCAACGGATTTTTTCAAACAATATCATTTTCTTTGGGGGGAATCACGATGTCATTAGGTGTAATGATAACATATTCATGTCCATGCATTTCACAAACATTTACAAGTAAGTCATCATCAATTTCCATTACATGCATTTCTGGATAATCATCTTCTTCTAACATCATGGCAAAACGAGCGGCATCATCTCCTTCTTCAAAAAGATAGAGAACTTGATCTCCTTCTTCGTTGACTACTGAATAAGCACCCTCGTCTTCTCTGCCACTGATTGTTAGGATAAACATTCTACACTAATTCGCAAGCCTCTTGATATACTTCGGAAATAAGTTTCTGAACTATGGATTTATCCAGTCCAATCTCTGCTTCCTCTACATATCTATTCAAGATAGAAAGTGTATCTTCTGATTCAAATGCTTCAAACTCTTCATTCTCTTGAATTTGGAAATTCTCCACAACTTTGAGTTCATCAACATTAGAATTATACAGTTTATCAATAAACTTTTCAAACTTCTTGATATCGGTTTTTTTGCGAACAATTACTCGAACAATTTTATTTTGATATTCACGAGTATCAAATGTTTGATAGTTGGTATCCTCATAGTAAATGCTATAAAACATTCTGTAAGGATTATTGATTGGAGTATGCTCTAAAGTTTCAGTATCAAAGATATGAAATCCACGAGTATCATTTACATCATTCCAATACAGTTCATAAGGATTTCCGAGATAAAATACTACCCCATCATCCGATCGAGTGTGATAGTGTCCCGAGTAGACCTTGGTGAACTTATCAAATAGTTTGCTCTCCAGACCATGCTCCATGACGATTTGTTTATTAACTCTAAATCCTTGGAGTTCAAGGTGCCCCATCGCGCACGGGCAAGTTGTCTTTTTAATAAGTTTGAGAGTGCTTTCCTCATTTTCTTGATTAATCCATGGAATAAAAAGTGTAGGAAGTTGTCCCAACATTACTTCGGTTGGTTCTGAATATACAGTTACATTATCATACTCACGTAAAAGCAAATCAACTGCGTTTACATTATTTGTATTTTTATAGTAAGCAGTGTGATTCCCTACAATTGTATGAACCTTCACTCCCATTTCATTAAGTCGATCGTAGTAATTATTTTTAGCCCACGATAAAGCAGAAAAATCAATTCCTTTACGACTATCAAAAGTATCACCCATATCTACAACGGTAGTAATCCCTTGCTCTTCGAGTGTAGGGAAAAATACATCGTTGTAGAACTTTAGGAAATAATCATGAAAGAGTTTAGAATTCTTCCTTGCTCCAAAGTGCTGGTCTGTAATAATTGCTACTTTCATTCAATAACGAAGTTTGGAGTGAACTGCATCCTTAATAGAATTATAGTCGGAGTAGTCGGATCCGTCAACACTTCCACTATCGAACACCTGATCAAATCCAGTTCTTTCCAAAATCTTGTTCTTGATTTCCAATTGCTTCTTCTCTTTCTGAATGCGTCTCAGAAATGCGTAGTGAATAATCTGAGTGAAATAAGCAAATGGATTCTGAGATTTCTCTGGATTAAAATTATGAATGTACTGAACACAGTTTTCAATGCCATCAGAAATCATGTCCTCTTTGAACATGTAGTTGACAAAATTTGGTTTGAATGATAAATGATTTGCAATCTTTAAGAAACACTCACCAATATATCTGGGAATTTGTGGCTTTGTATCCCAAGACTTAGATCTGTCATCTTTGGTAGGTTCTCTACCATATTTTTGAATGAAAGAAATTTCAACATTTTCACGATATCTAATCAGTGATGCAAGAAACTCTTTGTTGTTAACGTAATGTTCTGACCTCTTTCTTTTGGTCATGACTGCTGTAGTTATCATTAGTTTATCTCATAATATGTAGACATTCTACCACTTATTTAAATAGTTGACAACTACCCAAATACTCTGTAGAATACCTTTGTCCGGTTTGAAGATGAGGCTCTAGCTATCTTTAAAGAGTTTCTCTAATATCTCTTTAGCATCATTCACATTGGCAAGATAACCCATCTTACGAGAGATCTTTGCTTGATTCTTTCTTGTTTTATCAGATTCTCTACAATATGTCTGGTACATAGAAATCATTTCAATATCTGAAGATTCGGTCATTGTAAGAACATCATCAATATTGATAATAAACATATCTTCTGTGGTTGTTTTTAACCAAGGTTCTATCTTATAACCCATTACACCAGTTCTTCCTTTTATTTCAGCAACAATAATTGGATTTGATAATAATAAAAGAGTTCTATCTTCTTCTTCAGTAGCAGCTACCTTAGCAAAGATTTCCTCTCCAGTTTTTAACTTGAGTGTACAGTAAAAATCATCTTCTATCATTTGCTCTTTAGTTGAATAGTGATTATCTCATAATTGAATTGCTCTTCATTATAAATTTTAATTCTTTCTATGAAGTGATTTAGAGTATAGTTCTTTCTTGATTGAATTGTACAATCATCAGAGATGTCGTAGAGGACTGCTTTAGTTTTATTTTTTCCCTTTCTAAGTACTCTTCCAATTGATTGTAGATTTCTAACTCTTGATTTACTGGGTGAAGAAAAGATAACGTTATGGAGGCTTTTAATGTTAATACCTGTAGAGAAAGTTCCATAAGAAGCAACAATAATTGCGTTGTTCTCTCTTTCAGTAATTTCTCTTACAAGTTCTCGTTCTTCAGCATCCACCCCACCATGAACAAAAAATACTTTACGATTTTCACTGTTATTTTTATTTATCATATCGTAGAGAATTGCTCCGTGTGTTTCCACTCGTGAAAAAAGAACAAGAGTATTTCCTTTGAGATCTAAAGAAAGATTAGTAATAAATTTATTTCTTTGCTCGTGAGAGATTAAATACTGTATCTCATCTTCATAAGTTTCAAACTTTTGTGGTGGGTGTTTGAGAACAAGACACTGAATATCTAACTGAGAAAGATGTCCTTGCCTCATCAGTTCTGCAGTTTTTGTTACTTTATATGATGGACCGAATAAACCTTCAAGAACCCATTTATGAGTTTGAGTTCCGTCAAGTGTTCCAGTAAATCCAAAACGATACTTAGCATGATGAAGTTTAGTCATGATCTGTACAAGAGATTTGCTCTTGAACAAATGTGCTTCATCTCCTATAATAACTCCATAATCTTCAAAGAAAGAACGATCTAATTTGTAAACAGATTGCCAGGTTGTAATCGTAACATCATATTCGTTTGTTTTTTCTCTACCCGAATAAATTTTGTGACAATATGACTCAGCATCCCAACCATAATCCTGGAAATCCTTGTACATCTGTTCTACAAGAGATGTCGTTGGTACAATTAAAAGAATTTTTTGCCCTTTATCCACATAATATCTTACGATCGAATAAATCATCAGTGATTTGCCAGATGCAGTGGGGCTTATCAATAACTTTCTGTTATGCCTTAGAGCATCATATACTCCCTCTACTTGATACTCCCGTGGAGAATGAGCACAAATAGATTTCATATAATCTTTCACACCTTCATATGAGATCTCTTCATTGATCTCATATGGAAGTCCGTAGAATTTATTATCATCAAACTTATAAGTGTATCCGTATTGCTTACAGAAGGATACAATCTTATCTAAGAGACCCACATAAATCTGCTTGGATCTCATATCATAAAGATGAATTTCTCCGTTCCAGTTTCTTCCACGATACTGTGGCATGAATTTTGCATTCGGAACCTCAAACTTAAAGTGATCTCTAAGTTCGTATTCTATATGAGGTTCCGTATTAATCTTTAAAAATACTTCGTTGGATTTAGATATAACAAGATTTGCTGTAGTATCAATCACAAGAATCCATTCATCTTATGATTATTTATTTACCCCAGTCCAGCGGTAAATCTAACAAACTCGATTGCGTTTTTAATCTGAAAAGTTCTGTTTTGAATCATCTTCAGAATACTTTCGATGTAATTTAACATTGTATCGTAGTAATCAATCTTCAGACAAACTTGAGAAAGTTTTTCATCAGAATCTAAGTATTTTTGAAGAGTCTCTTTATCACGGATTTTCTTAGGGAATGGATTCTCCACATAAACATCAGGATCTGCTTTTCCAGTATAGTACTCATATCGATCGTGTCTGATATTTTTTCTTTGTTGTTCGGCTTTCTTTTTTAGAAGAGTGATATTATTATAGATGTCAAAATATTTTGCATGTAAACTTGCAATATTCAGGGATTCTGTATGTAAGTTATCTGGATCAATCTTACAATCTTGTTCCCACATCTTTTGGATTGAATCCAAATCAAGTGTCATAGTGTAATGGGTTTCCGTTATTGTCTACTATATCATAGATAGTATACTTGAAACTGACCTCTGCCGTCAAATAATCAATATCACTATCTGTAGCATCAAAGGAAAGATCTGTCAATGTATAGGGGAAAATATTTCTAAACTTTACTTGGAAATTTGATGTATTGCTACTAGTAAGTACAAACAAAGTAGCATCGGAATACAAGTTCATTTGGTCTTTGAACTGTGCATCCATAGCTGGATTATCTTTTTGGAAGTTATATATTTCTTCTAAACTTTCTGGAAATCCAATTCCACGTATCCACTTTTGGATTTCCATATAGTTCTCAAGATTCTCATCAACAAGAAATCTTAATCTCAAATCACTGAATTCAATTTTATCTCCAGGTAAAGGAATATCTTTTAGATAAGTTGGTTGAGTTGTAACACCAAAAGTTAATCCTGGAATGTTCATAGAGTTTCCGAAGAAAGAAACTTTACGAGCTCTGTTTACAACGAACTTGAAACCTACAGGAGATAGAAAATTCCTATTCTGTATTTGATTTCTAAACGCGTTAGATATCGTCATTTTTTTCTAATTATTTAGATAAAAAAAAGGGGTCCTTTCGGACCCCTGAGAAACCTGTGTGAAACGAATTACATGAGGTTCTTGATTGCAACTCTTCTATAGTAGCGGTTGCTGTTGACACGAAGACGACCAAGACCTTGATCGGTTCCTTCCGCGAATGGGTTGGCAACAATACCATAACGGGTCTTGAAGCCAATCTTGGGCTGGAAGGTGTTCTCTCCAACGGCACGTACCATCTGGAGGGGAACATAAGGACAATAGAAGAGTCCAGCGTCATAAGCCGAAGAACCCTTATAACCAACAACGTAGTATTGGTTGCTGCCCTGTGCCAGACCACCATTATCAGCGGCCAGGTTTGCTGAATAAGGATCGATATAAACACGATACTTACCGTTGATAGTACCAGCAAAAGTGTTACCGGTGTCATCAACATTCAGGTTTGCGTTCAGAGCTGGGGTGTAATCAAGAACACCAGCCATGGTCAGAGCTGAAGCTACGTCAGCTGAACACATAATGATGTTACCCTTTCCACGACGAGTTCTCTGAGCGATTCTGTTAGCATCTCTTTCGATTTGGAACAGAAGACCCTTGAACTTCTCAACAGACCAACGACCGTTGGAGTCGATGTCAAGGTCAAATACACCTTGAGTAGAAACGTTCTCAACAGCACCTTGCTCAGCGATCTTATAGATCGTTCTGATGACTTCACGGTTGATCTCAGCAAGAATCTCGCTTGACAGAATGTTAGCGAGTTCAGCTTCAGCGTTCAGACCGTGAATTGCCTTCAGGTCTTGAGCCAGTTCGAGACTGTACTCAGCCTTCAGTGCTCTTGACTTGGCGGTAACAGTGACCTTCTCGATTGAGAATGCCATCTGGTTGAACTGATCACCAGTGCCAGCTCCCAGATTTTCTGCGTCACCAGTTACCATACCCTGACCGACATCATATGCGGTTGAGGTAGCGGTTCCGACAGGGTTCAGGATTGCTGGGTTGGTTCCTGACTGTGCAGTAGTACCGAGACCAGCAACAACATCAGAGAAACCTCCAGTGAGGTTGAATCCATCATCCTGACCAGAGAATGCGGTATCAACTTCGTTATAGAATGATTCAGTTCCGCTCTGATTGTTGTAGCGAGAACGCATTGCGAAGATGAGTCCAGTAGGACCACTCATTGGTTGAACACCAGCCAAGTCATAAGCGACCAGGTTTGGCATTGAACGTCTGATCAGTGAGATCAGAACAGGATCGAAACCTGCGGTAGGACCAGCGGCTGATGATCCACCAGTGAAACCACCGGTTCCAGCAGAGTTAGTTGGGGACTCCATCAGGTTGAAGCCGCTGCTAAATGCAGATTCTTCTCTTAAAAACTTTTCTTGGTTTTCCAGCAGGACTGCGGTTACCGCTCTACGATGGGAATCTTTGATTGGATCAAGACCCTCATAGTTGAGGAGAGGTGCCCACTTTTCCTGCAGATGCTCGGAATGGAACATTTGCGTGTACCTATTGTGATTGTTTACGTTTGATTTAATGTTAAATTCAGTTCTTAGCAACAGCCTGAAGAGTCTTCAGGTATGCGGCCATTGTATCCGAAACAGATTCGGATGAATGGTCTACACCCTCAGAAAGGGTTTCAGTATGTGCTTTAGGAGCTTTATTTGCTGGGAAATATGATTCCTTCAGCATCTCCAGTTTTTCACGATATTCTTCTTCACTTTCAAACTCAACACTTTCGGCAAGTGAAGCGAGCTTCTCTTTCTGAGTAGCAGCTAAGCCCTCAGAAATCTGATCGAAGATACCATCAGCAACCGACTCTGCGAGTCTTTGGTTAAGTTGGATATTCTTCTCAATCTGCTCGTTGAGTTTTGTCTCCATGTCATCAAGTTTTTCTACCATGCTCTCAAGAACATCATATTTATCTTCAGGGATTGTTACATAATGTGCTTCAAAAAGATCCTTCATTCCTTCAAGGAAGGATTCGGTCATTTCAGTCTTAAGACCTTGCTCGACTGCCAGTTCATTTTCGGTGAACCATTCGTCGGCAACGTACTCAAGGTAAGAATCAACTCTTTCCTTAAGTGCTTCTTTGATTTCTTCGACTTCTTCTACAAGTCTTTCTTCATATTGTGATTCAAGAGCTTCTTTGATTTCTCCAACCTTAGAGATCAGAGCTGCTTCAAAGATAGTCTTTGCTTTTTCTTTAAACTCTTCAGAGAGTTCTTCACCACCGAGAAGTGCATTAACATCTTCTTCGATGTCATACTCTTCAGTCTCTTCTTCTACAACTTCTTCTTCAGTCTCTTCAACTTCGGCAAGAACTTCTTCATCTTCAAGTTCTTCTTCTTCCTTAACCGCCTTCATAGCATCAGATGCTTTAGCTCCCTTATTGACAACATCCTTTACTTGTGAAAGGGTCTTGCCAGGGGTTTTCAGCTTTGCCGAATCATCATCGGATCTATAATTTTCTGGGGTAGGACCACCCAGATCTTCATATGAACCAGCAATTGAAGTATCCATTGTTTCCGCTGCTTTTGCTCCAGCATTAACGGCGGTTTTGGATTGCTTAGTGCCTACTTCCATTTCTTGTAAATCTCCACGAGACATTTGAACTCTCCGTTTAACCTTAGTTATAAACTATATTTATTTATAAATTAAAGATTTGTGAGAAAATCGTTGAATAAGTTCAACTTATTCTCATCCAGTCTTTTTTGGTCTACAAGAGTATTAATAGTCTTGTAAGTCTTCTCCGCATATTTTTCACGGAGAATTCCACCATCCCATACCCACTCTTTACCTTCCATAATTCCAGAGACAAAAGCATCTGGAGCTGAAGGATCTGCTACGATATCTGCTGCAGTTGCTAACATAAAGTCTTCACCTACAACGTTGATTCCCTCTCTAGTCATACGAAGAGAACCGATACCACGAGAAGAAACGCCAAGTTTTACACCTTCAGAAATTAAAGATTCTGCAATCTTACCCATAGGAGTAGAAAGAATCTTTGCTTTTCCAATGAAGTTAGATCCACTCTCTCTCAGAGAAACAATTTTATGAGAAACTCTATCCAGGTTTACGGTAGGACCATCTGGATGTCCAAGTTCTCCAAGTGCTCTACCTTGAGCAACATGATTTTCATTATAACGAGACACTTCACGACGAAGAGTTTCCATAGGGTACATACGACCATTACGGTTCTTGATGTTTCCCTGGAGAAAAACTCCTTCGATGAAAAGTGACTTTTTACCGTTCTTGTTTTCGACGATAAATTCGACCTGTTCGATTTCTTCTCTGATGAGTTTCATGGCTTTAGTTAGTGAATCCTACTTTTGATGCTTTGATAGATGATGAAGTCCAGATAACATCAGTTGGAAGTTTCTCAAGAAATTCGACAGAGTTTGCTGGCATAGAAAAATAATTAGTTGTGGCTGCTCCAACAATAGTTGAAACTCCAACAGTAACAATACCAGCAGTGTTATTGTGAACTCTTACACAAGTAGCACTTCCGATACTTGTAGCAGCACCAGCAGAATCACCTGTGGAAACTTCAGTCTCAATTATCTTAGTTCTTTGCATTTTTATGATAAAGTCTTATACTTTTTATTTATGATTCTTCGTAGTCTTCAGTATCCTCTTCATTTCCAAATAGAGCATTTGCTGCTACTGGTTTATAATCATCAACTCTTTCTGCAGCTTTTGAGAAAAGAATGTCTTTGATTTTGTCACTGATTTGAGAAGGACTGTCATCAGATACGATCATATCCATTAATTCATCCATACTTGTAAAATTAAATGTCTTTCTTATTTATTAAATTTCTCCACCCTCTGGGACTTCTACTGATTTTTCTTGATCTCTTATATCAGGTTCCATAACTGGTTGACCTAAATCCATAGCAGCTGCTCCACCTGCAGCTGCCATTGGTTGTCCAGTTTGTGGATCGATAGACATCATAGCAGGATCAGGAATTGTTCCGTCTTCAATTTCCTTTGAAATTAATTCATTTTGTTCAATGATTTCTTGATCTGTTTGACGCAGAATCTTACGTCTTACATAATCAACTGAGAAGTACTTACCAACATAAGGTTCTGCAGTTCCAACAAGAGCAAGTCTTTCATTCAACAACTCTGCATCTTTTAGTTCTGCAAAGTGATTATCATAAAGGAAATCATATTGAATATGTTCATTCATAATCTCCCAATCTTCAGGAGTGATAATATTTTTGAGAATCAATTGAGTCCTCAACATATCACTGAACATATTTGAGAATCTCTTTCTCAAACGTCCAACAAACTTACTAAACTTAAGTTCATCTCTTAAAATTTCAGATGAACGACCAAGATTAAATCCACCTTCTCCGCCAATTCTGGTTGGAGGAACATTTAGTGACTTATAAAGCTTTTCTTGGAAATACTTAATATCTGTAATCTCTCCAAGATTTTGACCACCAGGAAGAGTAGAAATTTCAGTACCTCTACCACCTTCACGGCGAGGAAGCCAGAAATCTTCTAACATACTCATGTACTTTTTATCATCACGAATCTCTCCAGTAGATGCATCATAAACAAGTTTGTTACGATAACGCATCATAACATCACGAAGATATTGTTCTGCTTTGATCTTAGGAAGATTACCTACATCGATGTAAAAAATTCTTCTTTCAGGTGCACGAGATAAACGATAGATAACAAGACTATCCTCAATCATTCTTAATTGATTGAGTGACTTAATTGCTTTGTGTAAGTATGAAAGAGTTGATCCCTTATTTCTATCTACAAGACCTGATGTGCAATATGTAATAGAATCTCTTGACATTTTGATTCCATTACTTGTACCAACTGCAGCTGGATTTGCTGTTGGATATGCAGTTTTGGGACTATAAACAAAATACTCTTCTAGTTCTGGGAACTCATAATCCATAGGATTATCAGATCTTATTTTGGCAAAAGTATTTCCGTCGTCTTTTTTCTTCTTATTTTGTCTTACATAACGCATCTTAAGTGCGTCAATATACCGGAGTTCTTGAATACCTTCTTGTGGATTTTTTAAATCGATTACTTTATGATAGTAAAGACGACCATCAATGTACCAATTTCTATAGATTTCGTGAGACTTTTTATCAAAATCTAACAGTTCTAAAATATACTTAAACTCATCCCTGATTTTTTTCTTAATACCGTCACTTGCGTTCAGATTATCTAAATCAATCTGAACAGGACTATCATTCGTATCTGATACAATTGCTTCGTTTACAATATCTTCAATAGCACTATCACATTCTGGATGAAGTGCCATCTCACGATATCGTTTAATTAAATCAAACTCAGTTCTATAAACTCCCTCAATATCAACATAAGAACCAAAAAAACCACTACTCAAGTAGTGGTCAGTCCCATCCTCATTATTGGGAGGAACAGGACTGACTGTACTCGGAGATAGTGGTTCAGTATCCTCAATAGAGAATCCAAATAATTTTGCCATTATTAAAGTTCTTGTCTACTTATGATCTATTTATTATGCTCCAGTTCCAGCTGCCTCTGGGAACCAGTACTGAACTTGGAACTCAACAGTAAACTCTTCAATAGTGTTTCCTTGGTCATAAGAAAGTCCAATCTCAGAAATACCAGTTGGGAAAATATCGATAAAACGATATTGTGCCAAAATATTGGCATTTTCTCCAGTGGTGTTATTTCCCTGAGTGTTTGATGCACTTCTGCCAAGTTGATAAACAATAGCATTTCCCATGTAATCATTAGGGTTGGTTAAACCAGAATGATCTCCATACTGAGCTACGTTTTGAACCCAAGCTTCAAACGCTCTTCTGTGTGAGAAGTTTTCATCATTAATTACCGATACTGTCCAAACGTCGATTGATCTATCACCAGCAACTTTCAATTCTCTTCCTCTAAAAGGAACGGGAATTGGAGTAACAGTTGAAGCTGGAAGTGCAGCAGTCTTACAAAGGAAACGGAAATTTTCTTTGTCAAACTGACCGGTTCCATCACCTTGAACTGAAAGATTGACACCAGCTGGGAAAGTAACGTCAACCTCAAAAAGATTAGGACGAGCACCTCCACCAATAAGTTTTGATTTAAATTGTGAAATGCCTCTTGTTGGGATTTGTGCCATTTTTAGGTTCCTCCTTTAGTAATTTATAATCTAAAATCAAACTCTACCAGCAACTTCTTCGAAACTTACACCAGTTCTGGTGGCAACGAAGGTAAGTGTAACGTAGTTAATAGACTTAGCTGGCTTCAGGAAGATGTCAGCTCTGAACTCATTGTTATCAATTACGTCAGGAGTGTTATTTGTTTCATCACAAATAACCAAGAATCCAAAAAGTCCTCTCTTTGCCTGAACATCACGGAGATATGGTTCAACAATATTGACAAAGTTTGCTCTAGTGATTTGATCATTCAGTTCGAAGAGTTGTGCTTCTGCTGACTTCTGAAGTGCTTGCTCTACTGTCAGGAACAAACGACGAACGTTAATTCTGTCGAATGCTGATGCATATCCAAGAGCTGTTTTGTCACCAAAGAGAAGAATACCAATTCCAGGTTGATTAACAATAGAGTTAATTCTTACTGGATAAAGTTGGTCTCTCTGTGCTTTATTTGGATTGTATGCAAGTTTGATCGCGTTGTTCAAAATTCCTCTTTGTTGTCCTGCTGGTGAGAACCAAGGATAAGCAAAGATCGAAGTTCTTACACACAGACCTGCAACATCAGCGTTACATGGGATGTAACGGAACTTGTTATTAAATCTGTCGTAGGTGTACTTATAACCACTATCAAAGATTGCATAGGACGAAGAAGAAAGTGGAGCAAAGAACTGAATAATGTTATTAGTTTGAGTATCGGTATTGGTGATAGGACCACCATCTCCTTGAATCAGATCTGCTCTGTGTGGAGAGATGACTGCGATACAATCTTTTCTATTATTTGCGATAGAAATCAATTGATTTGCCTTTGCCTGGGACTCAAACTTATTGCCCATTCCAGGACCCATGATCAGGTAATCAACAGCAATTTCGTCTTTGTTGGAGAAGAGATTGTATGAAGTAAACAGATTGCCAAGAGATGCGGTCATTCCGTTTGATGCTGAATAATTAACACCTCCACCAAGAGTATAGGTAATATTGCCAAGTGAACTAAATGTTACACCTTGAGCAAGTTGGTTCCACTGACCTGCACTTTCAGTGATCTTAGTAAATCCTGAAGAGAATCCTTCAGCAATTGGAGATGTTCCATTATATGTGTCATTGCCTGTTGATGGATTATCTCCAACATAAACATAAGACGAGAAGAGTGCAAGATAATCTTTCCAGAAGATTCTTTGTGGTGCGTTGACTGCAGAAATTGCATCAGTTGATTTGGACAGATTCAAGTGCTTCTCTAAAAGGTTTCCTTGAATTCCAGTTACTGAACCAGTATCATCAACAACAACTACGTGCAGAGCATCATTTTTACCCTGTCTATCAAGAACATATCCATTGCTGATTGGCTTGGGTGCAATCGAACTCCAGAAGATTGTTGTATTTGTAAGATTCAGAGTTTGTGAACCATACCAATCTGATATTGTAGTTACTGCAGAAACAGTTCCATTACCTGTTGCAATACCTGAGTTATTGTAGAAGATAATTGAATCTGATGCTTGGAAAGCTGCGTTTGCGTTTCCTTGAGCATATGAGATAGGATACTCAGTTCCGTTATCTGTGGTTGCTGTAGAAACTCTCGACAGAACCTTAATATCAATCGTGCTGCTACCAGTTGTAGAAGCTGTAGAAACACCAGTGATAATACCCTTGATGTATCCATTAAATCCTGTGGTTGAACCAACACCAGGAATAACAGCGTTTACAAGAGGAGTTGTTACACCGTATCCGATAACTGCACCAGCATCACCTGGATTAGTAGTTGTAATTCCAAGAGTTTGGTCTGCTTTGTCGTCAATTACACAGATCTTGAGGTTGTTTGCCCAAGAACCTGGATTCTTTGCGACAAACACATAATCTGCAATGTCATCAGCATAGTTTGCTTGATAATCATCAAAATTTTTAATTTTGAGTGAGGTTGTAAATGCAAAACCTACACCAGCATTTGCGTTGTTGAGGGAAGAACCATCTGTTCTTACAACCTTAAGAACACCACCATAAGAAAGGAATGATGATGCACTCATCCAATACTCGTATTGGCCATCCGTAGAGAGTGGTTTTCCAAATACGTTGATGAGTTCTTGTTCTGTGGTAATGTCAATTGGATCGTCAACTGGACCAATTGAGAAAGGACCCGCAATTGCTCCAATATTATCTAAAACATTATCAGCTCTCCCTACAGTTAAATCAACCTCTCTGACGAGTACGCCTGGAGATAATTGAGGAGTCGCCATGTTTTTCTCCTGATACTTCAGTTTGTCTGAAAATATTTATGAAAATGAACTTTTTGAATGGGGAAATAGTGTATGAACAACTACCAATCAGGATATGACCAATCTACAAAAGGATTTTTTCTTTTTCTCTCAGATATTATTCTTTTTATAGTACAATCTTTACACTCATAAGAATATGAAGATGGAACTTGGCCTCTATCTTTTCTTGTTCTATAGAATCCCTCAATGAGATTTTTTACTTCTCCACAAGATCTGCACTTTCTATCATTAAGAAGTAAATGTCCAAGTTTAATTTGACCGTCCAAGTCCATCAGGATAGATACTCCCACATATATGCTCTGTCACCATATTCATCAGTAAACCACCTATCTCCATCAGAATCTACAAAACTACCACTATCTGTCCCATCAACAATAAATCCAAAAGGTGCCATATCTTGCTCAATCTGATTCTTTTGTTCTTCATAGATTCTCTTACGAACATCCTGATCAGTAAGTTCTTTAAAGTAATCTTGAGCAACTAACCAAGCATAAATCACCAGACACATAGCCAGGTCATCATTGCAACCTTCTTCTGCCTCAAATGAATTATGTTTTTGAATAAAGGTTGTAAGTTCTGCAATAATTTCATAATCATTAAGAAGAAGTTTGTTTTCCTCAATCATCGTCTTGAGGTTTAAACATCCAACCTTCTTAACAGTCTTGGACATTTTAACTCCAAGTTGAGTTTTCTTTCCAGAGAACCCTTGTCCAACAATTTGTCCAGCTCTACCACGCATCGAACACATAAGAAGATTATTGTACTCTAAGTCATAGTGAACAATACTTGCAACCTGATCTCCAACATCATTTACTTCACATAAGATGTAAGAATCATTATAATTCTTTGCAACATCCACAATAATACTTGGGAACAACATCGGTTTAATTTCATTGTTCCGATACTTTGCAACTACTTTGTGTGGGAAAGTTGTAATGTCTATAACTGTAAAGGCAGAGTAATCGTTTCCAACTCCACGAGCAACGTCAACAGTGATTACATAATCATGATTCTCTTTTACATCCTCATAAACATCCAAACCAGCACTTCGTTTGAGTGGATGATCGTAAACTAAACTCTTCAGTTTGCTAGGAGCAATCAGAGTATCAACAGACCCTAAAAACTCGCATTCAAACTCAACCTTAAACTGTTGTTCGGATGTGTTTGCTATTGTTTGAGCCTTCCACACCTCATCTCTGCCAGGAACTTCACTCCAGTGAACGTCAGTTGGGATATATTCGTTCTTCTTCTTTTCCGCATCGTGCCACATACGGTAGAAGTGATTCATACCGTGTGGTGTAGAAACGATAATTACTTTCGTGCTCTTACCAGAAGTAATAGTAGGATAAACAGATGCAAAGAAGGAATCTGCGATATGGTTTGGAACGAACGCAAATTCGTCAAGGAACAAGATATTGAATGACATGCCTCGGACAGCACTTGCAGACGTAGAAGCCGCCAAAATCTTTGATCCATTCTCTAATTCTAAAGAACCCTTATTCCATGATATAATACCTTGTTGCATCCACTTGGGAAGGTTCTCATATGCAGTTTGTAACCTATCCAGGAGTTCCCTTGCAGTTGCTGCTTTGTTTGCAAGGATACCTATGTTCACATTATCATTAAAGACGGCATAATGGAGCAGAAAGGACACTACAGTGGTTGATTTACCCGTCTGTCGTGGCATCTTACAGATATTAAATCTGTGATTGTGAAAATTATTGACTAACTTCTCCTGAAAGGGATACATCTGAAAAGGTTGTAGTCCCTTATCCAGTGTCACAATCTTCACATAGTTCTTTGCAAAGTAAACCGGATCTTCTTTACACTGTACAAACTCAAGAATCTGATCTTGAGTAAACTCGATTGGTGTATTAGCCTTCTTAAGAAGTGGATTGCCAAGATATACATCACTCATAAAATGTTTTTATCCTTGATACACTACAGAAGTTGCGTAAATATCATTTCCACTATTAACAGATATAATATTAGTTCTTTCTTTTTTGATTAATAGAAATGATTCGGACGGCATATAAACTGTTCCAACAGTGACTCCATCACCAGTTTTTTCAATTATATAGTGATTTCCAGATCCAGTATGTTGAATTAAAACATACTGTGATCCAAGTCCATTAATATCTGAAACTGTCGTTCCTATTCCTGATAATTGTTGAGAGTTTCCTAAAATTTTAATAGATCCAGTCATTAGCAGTTCCAAGCTCTAAGGGACTTATTGATTCTGCTATTGGGATCGTTAGCAGTTTTTGAGGAAGTTAATTTCTTCTTCATTCCGGACATCCGGGCACAGAATGATGCCCTGCGGGGATTTCCAACCTTCTTACTTGGCGACTTAAGATCAGATCCTGGATTTTCTCTTTCGTAAGATTCGCGTCCTTTTTCATTAAGTCCACCCTCTTTATTCTGACCCTCTTTACGAGTCCAAGCAGCTCCTTCAGTATGAACAATTGGTTCGCCTGGTTGATACTCTGATACATGGTATGATTGAACTCTAGATCCAGGATAAACCTTTTCAATCTGATCCTGAACATCACTTCTACTTGGAAGAGATACTTGTGGGAAGAACATCTTCAGTGAATAGATCTTACCCTTCCAAGTCAACATTACGTGCATTAAGTTTCCTGTTTTTGCTGGGACTCTTACTGCTTCATCAAGTTCAACTTCCTCACTTACCGACTTCCAACCACCACCAGCTTTCTTGTATTCTTTTGCTGCCCAACCATTAGCATAAGCTGAAGGATAAACATCAAACTTTGCTTTTGCTCTGGACTTCATTTTAGACCAGAGAGATGGATTGGTAGGAACATTCTTTTCTTCAAGATTCTGAAGTTCTTCTTCTCCAGCAATCTGTTCGAGAATCTTTCCAACAATTCCAGTGTGTTCTGGAACGCAGTTAGGAACTTTTTTTCCACCTTTCTTCTTCATACCAACTTGTTTATATCCAGTCCAGCAAGGATCTTTCTCTTCATTTGCTGGATGAAGTTGTGCGATATCGTATTTCATTTGATTCGTAATGATTGATGATGGTAATGAATATAATGCCCAATACTTCGGTCCATATTTACACTCCATTTGAGTTTCATTCTTTTGGCACTTTGGACAAAATCTCTTTTGATTTGCTGAGAACATGGGACCATTCCAATCAGGAAGAGCTGATTCGTGAGTTTCTTCTTTGATCTTATTGGATACCATCTTTGGTTTTCCTCCTTTGCCTGGACGATCTGCTACTGGATCTGATTTTCTTTTTCTTCTTACAGCAGCAGCAATCTCATCCTTGGACATTTTTGCTGCCTTTTCTTTTGAAAGACATTTTGGTTTACCCTCTCCGGGTTCACGAGCACATTTACCAATTCTTTCTCCTTTAGTATTATAACGATCCCATCCACCACCACCTACACCACCTTCTCCACCAGTTCCAAACCACTTACGAAGATCTTCATAAGCCATACCTCTTCTAGTATGCTTAATTTCACCTTTTTGTTTTGCGATCAAAGTTTTAGATACCTTTCCAAAGTCCTTGATTGGATTTTCATCAGGAACTGGTTTTTTGGGATTATCATAAATGTCCACATCCCCATCAGCATCACGATCAACATACTGAACTGATGCGTGATGAACTAACTGTTTTAAATCCAAGTTGGGATCAAGTTGGTGTTGCTTTTTCCCAAGATGTGGAGTCTTATGGGTAAATTTGGTAAACTGAGATTTCATTAAAAGATATCAAGGATCTTTTTATATTTATGAATCAATAGTTGTTCGGATAATTTTAAAGTTCACTGGAGTTGCCGCCGAAAATGGAGTTGCTAAAAGTCTTACATAATTTCCAGAGATGTCACTATCAAATGTTGAAAGAACTCCTCCACTCTTTACAATTGCAAACTCAGTATTGTAAGTAGTGCTACCATCATGAACAACTAAAAATTCAGTTGTTTGATAAGACGATCCTTGGTCTATTTGAATCTGATATTTTGCTGATCTGAAAGAACTCTTCAGAAAACTATCCAAAGCAAATTGACTTGAAGTTGTTGTTGTAACTCCAGATACATTGATATTGGAAAAGTTTTTTTGACTAATGAGTTTAGGCATTTGCAGTTTCCAGAATACTTAAGATCAATTTGAATGTAGAGTTTGCACTTGCGGAAATAACCACAGAATCACTGGTTTCTAAAACCAACTTACCATCCATTGGCACAAATGCATCATTTGGAGGAACTGCTACTGCTTTTGCAATTTCTGTAGATGTTGTGCTTCTTTTATGAGAAACAGTCACCGTTTCTGTGGCTGATCCAATATTTGTTACATGGGCATATAACACAATAGAAGTATATCCAGTGGGTGCAGTATATACAGTCTGAATACCTGTAGTTACTTCTAGTGTTACTGTTTTGAAATTATTGAGTGATAATTGTGCCATACTAACTTAATGCTAAGATGAACGGTGTCATTTGATTAAATAAACTTCTTGTAAATGCTCTACCACTAATTGTTCCATTATTTTGGTTAATGATAATGCCATCACCAATCCTAAAATTACCTGCTTGATCTGTGCTTGTAAAGACTACTCTTCCACCATTTCTAGATACAACTTCATTTTCCTGAACTGCTACACCACCCCGTAAAGGAACAGCAGTAGCAATGTCATTACCAGATCCGACATATTCGAATGTATGAGAACTTGCTGTAATTGTGCTTACTTGATAAAAATAAGCAGTGCTTCCAACACCAATAGTGTTGTTCAGGTTTTCATCTATTGTGATAGTCGTTATTCCAGATACTACTGGAGTTGAACTATTTATTGTATAGTAAACAGGAGAAATATTTGCCGAAGCCGTTGCAGTAATTCCAGTATCTGGTGCTGAAATAGTCACAGAAGGTGCTGATGTATATTGAGATCCACTAGAAATAATTGTAATCGTAGAAACTCTGTCACCATTCAGAGTGGCAAATGCAGTTGCTGTTGATCCATTAGGACCCGATGGCGTTGCTAATGTGACTGATGGTGTTGAAGTATATCCACTACCACCATTCGTTACCGTAATACTTTCTACAGTATAATATAAAGTATCAAAATAAAGAACTTGACCTTCATATGGCCTCGTAGTTGTATTAATTGCAACGGTAACTCTATCTGTTCCTGCAGATGCACTGGTTGTTACTATTCCTGTAAACTGAAGATCACTAACTCCATCAGCAACTAATCCGTGGGTTCCAAAATCTGTATTGCTATTTGTAAGAGAACATTGTCCTCCTTTATATGCAGTAATTCCTTCATTACAGCAAATGGTAAAGACGCTAACTAACTGAGCATAACCGTTATTAGTTACTGCAATACCAACTCCACCTTGATTGTATTGAGTGTAACTATCAACAACCATTGATTTCAATCCCTCGGCAAGATTTCCATCGATTCTCATACCTGTTCCAGTTGTTGTATTACTGGTGCAGTTTTGAACGTAAGGACTTTCCCAACTACCACCACCAACATTGATAGCACCTGATGATGGGAAAGCAACTGCGGCACTTGGCGTAACATGTCCAACAAAAGTCATGTTGGCAAGATAAGTTCCTTTGTTGACATGAAAAATATCTTGAGTTGAATTATTTGGAATTACTGTTACTGTTTTTAAATTATCCCCAACAATAGATACAAAAGCAGGAACTGTTATGGGATTATTTTCGTTATAGGTTCCGGAAAGAACTTTAATAGTAGTTCCTGTTTGAGCAATTGCTACTGCACCAGCAATTGTTAATTTTGCATTATCTATAGATGTTCCATTTTTACTATCATCACCGTCTTTAGCAACATAAATGACATTTGGTGCTGAGTTAATACCAGTGGCACCAGTGTTAATTGTTACATTATCTCCAATAGTAATTGAAGATCCTGTAATGAAAACATCACCAGCACGAATTATATTATTATTACCATCAATTGTTACCGATGCCTTACCTACCGTAAGAATACCAGTAACACGAGCATTACCATCAACATAGAGTGCGGTACTACCGAGTCCAACATAAACTGTTCCAACACCACTTAATGTATTAAATGTTGCAACCCCCGCAACCGAAAGATTTTGTTGAACAATTACATCACTTCTTGCAGTAATAATACCAACAGAATCAACATTAGTTACATCTTCATAAGTTACAGTTCCAGCTACGGAAACATTACCGGTGAAGAGTGCATCACCTTCTACGTAGAGTTTATAGTTGGATCTTGCAGTGGTTCCAACACCAACATTCTTTGTGGTATGGATACCTACAGAGTCAACCTGCCAAGTCCCTCCAGCACCAACACTACCACCTATGCTTTCACTCGCAATGCCAACCCATTGAGATCCATTATAAATTAAAAGTTTCCCATTTCCAGTAGTCTGATCAAAAGAAACATCATCAAGATCCTTAATGAATCCGGCACCACCACCTCCCATTGTCGAAAGTTGTGTTTGAATTCTATTAATGAAAATTCTATAATGATTTGCAAGATCATCTAATGTTGCAAATTTTTGATCAAGTGGAGTTAATGGATCTGGTGCAGATCCAATAGATTCTTTCTCTTCTGGTGGTTCTCTTAATATACTTTCTTGTAAATCTTTCTGTTCAGATTTAATTGTCCTTACAAGATCATAAAGATCTTTGATATCATTTCTTACATGATTAATATCTTCATCATAATACTTAACCTCAGGGAGACTTGAAATTTCCTTCTTTAAATTTTCAAAATAATCTAAGAGAACCTTATCTGTCTTTATACTGTTCTCGTTAAATTCTTTAAGTTTTTCTTCTAAATTATTCTTGAGAAAATTATACTCATTTGTAATTTGTTTTTTTAACTTACGATCATCATCTTTAAACTCTTTATGATATTCCCAAATTTTAAGAGATGATTCTCTAAGTTCTTTCCAAATTCTATCTTTTACTTCTTGATATTTTTCATCTATTTCCTTGATTTCGGTTTCAAGTTGAACTTTGGTTTCAAAATGTTTTGTTTCGTTTTCCTCTACAACTTCTCTTAAGTTGATTTCTACTCTTTCACGAAGAGTTTCGATCGTGTCATTGACCTTAATGAAATCATCATCAATAACACTAAATGTTTTTCCGATCCAAGAGAAGTCTGGAACTTCATTTACCTCATTTACCCACTTTGGAAAAACAGGAATCTCAGATCTAACTTCTTGAATATCTTTTTGTAATTTTTCAATATCAGAATCATAATATTTGACTTCTGGAATAGCAGATGCGATTAACTGAATCGACTCGCAAATATCTTCAAGTTCCTTGTCATAATATTTTATTTCTGGAATATTGGGAATACTTTCCCTGACATCATTAATCAGTCGAAGAACTTCATTGAGTTCAAAACTCTTTTCTTCTGGTACGAACTCTTCGTTTAATTCTTGTATTTCGTTTTCTTCTTTCTCAATAAAATTTTCAACAGAAGGTAATTCCTGCTCTACCTCTTCTGTTAAAAAATCTTCTACGGAGGGCAAATTGTCATTATTGACAAACTGCTCAATCGAAGGTAACTCATCCTTTGACATCTTATTAGCAACAATAGTACTTTGGGATTTCTCTCCCTTGGTACTATTTATTATCTTCGGTAAGTCCGTTCTTTAACAGTTTAGATAACTCTGCCGTAGAACCAACAAAAAGTGCATTCGTGACATTTGTGGGCCCTTTGACTTTTTGTTCGTCAATATCTTTTAACTTCTTTTGAAGGTCAATAAGTTTATCTGTAGCATCAGCAACATTTTTGATAAGTTGTCCAGCAACTTCATAAGCTCTTGGCATTTCACTTTCTTGAGCAAGTTCTAAAATACCATTAAGTGCTTCTTGACCTTTTTCAATAATAGAATACAAGTTTCCTCTAGTATATTCGTAATCTTTCTTCAGGTCATTTGAAACAGAGGCTATAGATTCTACTTTTTCTTCAATAGATTCTACTTCACGAGAAACTATATCTCCAGCAACATTAAAGGCATCATTCAAATCATCGAATTTTTTTGTCATTTTCATACTCTAACTCTTAAAAAGATCCATCAAATCCAAAGTTGTCTCCAATTTTTATTAGTGGAGTATCTGCTGATGTAATCACATTAACATTAGATCCCCCAACATGATCTGCTGCAGTAGTTTTATCATAAGATCTTTCAACAGCAAGTTTGTTTCCTGACTTATTCGTAACCTTGAAGTTTTCTTCATCGATTACTAGAATATTAAAGATTGAAATAGATGATGCATTGGCAACTTCTATAGTTGATACTGTCTTATTGATATCACCAACAAGAGTTGTAACTATATTGTTTGTATAGCTTTTTGTGGCTACAGGATCAACACGATATGTAAGATCTCTCGTGGTGCTTCTCGAATCTCCAGCAACGAATCCAACAGATGTCTTTTTGATGATATCTTTGGAGACATCGGAAACTGGACCGAACAGGTATGTTTTAGCTACGAACCTTAAAGTGTAAATTAGAGCTCTTCTTTGTGAATAATCCCCCTCATATTCATCTCTCATTTCAATCCCTTCAAAAATAATTGGAACATCTCTTTTTTCTCCAATTGTATCAACTAAATCTACAGATAAAGTGTAAGCTGGTTGAAAATAAGGAAGAATTTGTTCAATAATTTGAAGCATATCATCATTCAACTTAGTGTAAATGTTAAGTTCAAATGACATATTGTATGGAACAGGCATATATGTTTTTCTGGGTTGAGTTTTATCAGAGCTCAATCCAGAAAGAAATGCTTGTGTTGTTGTTACTTTCCTAGATGTATCATAAGTCAAACCGAGAAACTCAAATGACATTCTTGGCAATGACATTTGAACTGGTTTATTTAAATCTGGGACTTGTTCTAATCTTGCTAGAAACTTTTGTGTTGGACTATAAGCAAGAGGAACTTTCATCATACTCACGGTGTTGTTCGAATCATTCGTGTGTTTGATGTTTATATTATTGAATAATGTTCCGAACGAAACAATCGTTCTTCTCAGTATCTCGTGATAAAAATATTCAAACATTTGTCAGGAAAGTATGATATATTATTTATGGGTTTCCGAATGGATTAGTTTCTGAGAAATCAAGTATTAAATCAGCTTTTAGTTCGATATTATCATTATCAGCAAAAGGATCTACAAGATTGTCAGTATTAATTAATCTTACCCCATAAGAAGCTCCTGATTTGGATCCAACAAGTATATCACCATTAACAAAAGTTCCACTAATATTTGAAACTTCTAATTGACTGGTGACAGAATTCCATTTTTTAACAAGAGCTGTTGTACCACTGATACTACCAGTTACAGTTTCATTGTATTTATAACTTCCAGCACCAGATGAATATGGCGATGAAATCGTAACTGTTGGAATTGATGTGTATCCAAGTCCAGCATTAGTGATGTAGATAGCAGTTACTATTCCAGATGTACTGATATAAGCTCTACCAGTAGCGGTAACTCCAGCTCCAGGTGAACTAAATGTAACCGTTGGTTGAGTTGAATATCCACCTCCACCACTAGTAATAGAAACTGGTCCGATTACACCATTACCGATTGTTGTGGTTGCGGCAAATCCAACACCACCTCCTCCAACAACAACCACAGAAGGAGCTACAGTGTATCCACATCCAGGATTAATTAATTCAATACCTTGTACCTTGTAATTTTCGGTAACACCATTACAATCTACAAGATCCCCAATCAAAGTTGCAATTCCAACAGCTGTGACTCCACCAGCTGGTGCTGATGAAATAGCAACTCTTGGTCTGGATTTATATCCATTACCTCTGTTTGAAATGGTTATGAACCTTACTCCGCCAGTTGTACAAATACCACTAACAACTGCTGTAGCTGTTATTCCCAATCCTACCATTGTAAGAGTTTGAATATAACCTTCTTTAGACACATTATCGTCTATATAATCCACACCAGTATCAACAATTTCATCTTCATATCTAAAGAGTTCGCATCTTAACTCATAAACATAAGTTTTTTGAAGTTGATAAAAAGGTTTTTCATGTTCAACAAATTTAATCTCAAACAATCTATCTCCAAGAGGAAACCAAATTAAATCTCCTTCTTTTGGTCTCGTAGATAATTTTATATCTGGTAAATTCTTTATTAAAGGAGAAATATAAGATTCAAATCTTTCTTTTGATATGATTAAATTTAAATCATTTAATGGTTGTACACCAAACTTTGAAAGAATAGTTCCCTGACCCTCATATCCATCATAAGTATCCACATAAGCTTCTATTGGATATGCATTATCAAACTTTGATTCTATGACTTCCTTTATTACTTTTCTTTCAGTCACATACTTTCTAGGCAAATAATAAACTTCAACTCCATACATTCGGAGTTGTTCATTGACTAAACTTTGAATTAATGATTGTTCTGAATTAGAACCTTGAAGGAAGAATGGATTTAACATATCATCCAATCATATCTAAAGGTGGAAGCTCATAAGTGTTGGACATTCTTTCCATGATATCATCAAGTTCTTTTTGAGCATCATCGTAAATTTGTCTTCCATTAAGTTCTACACCACCTGGAAGTTTTACACCTTGGAATTTAATTAAATTTTGTCCCCACTGTTTTTTAATCAATGCAGTCAGATACATCTTCAGGAAAGAGTCATTCCAAACTCTAGAGTAATCACTTGGGTCTAATGTTCGGTAACAATCAATAATTAGATATGTTCCTGCAGTAACAGATCCCCAATCTATATCCAAATATAAACGATCTTGTCTTTTATTAAATCTAATCTGTTTTTGTGTTGTAAGTAAAAACTCAATATCTTCAAGATAAGTTTTTACCATTGCATAAGTGAGGAGTTCAGTAGATCCCCAATAGTAAATATCATTAAGGAACAACTGATATTTCATACTAAACATATTATTTGTGATGGTATTAGTTCCATCAAAGTGAAATATTTTATTTACACCGATAACGGAAGGTGGAATTTGTAAATAATTTCCACCTTCATAAAAATTGAATTGAGTAGTCAAACCAACATTATTATCAACAGTTATGGTACTAATACCAACTCCACCAGTTGGTCTTGCTCTACCTCTATTAATATCATCAGCGGTAATCTTATACTTCAGGAATGTTGGATAAACTCCATCAAAATGTCTTTCTTGAAAAAATTGAATAGCATCATCTACCAAATCTTCGATTTGTTCATCAGCAACGTTAATTTCCAAAACTGGAGCTCCCAGTTTTCTCTTACAATAATTAATTAATTCTTGCCTAGATGATGGTTGTGCCATTTATCCAATTACCCCTCAAGGTATTTATGGTGCTGATGATATTCCAGGAATTACTAAAACGTTTCCACTTGCAATCCTGTAAATTGTAGATCCTGAACTTACGAGAATGTCATAGACATATCTTCCTTCAGTTAATGATCTTGTTGCAGTTGAACCTAGAGAAATATCAAACTTTCCTCCAATGGCACTTGTGAATCCTACCGCAAAAGTCGCTGCAGCATAAGAAGAAGATCCAATAGAAACACTCTTAGCCATCTGTGAGGATCCAGTCCAACCATTAAAATTGAAAGCAGATCCTGATGTAGTTTTTACAGTAAAACTATCCTTGAAAGTTGATCCAGTGTTGATGACAAGATTTGCGCCATATGCAACACCTGCTGTTGGATCAAAAGTGATTGTGTGAGAAGCCATTAGAACTTAGATACAACTTCTTGTTGTTTTAGATATAATTTAATGTAGGATTTTGCGTAGTTCTTGAGAACTTCAATATCATCTACACTATCTATATCCCTAGAAAGTTTCTCATATTCAAACATTTTATTTACATCTTCTAGTTGTATTTTGTCAGGATTCATTTGCCAATTTCCTTAATAGGGTTTTAATCTCATTCAAATCACTTTTTACATCAGTAAGTTCATTTTCTATATTTTTAATTCTCTTGGACTCTTGTTCTTTGATTTTTTTGGAATTAATATAGTTGTTATATGCTTGCATGTCAGTATTAACTATTGCATTTGTGGATACATCACGAAATAAATTAATTTCATCTTTTACTTTCACTCTCTTCATATTAAGCAACTGCAATAACTCTTAAATCTCTCAATCTTGGTGGATATGATTGATTAGTAGAAGTACCAATAAGTTTAATGCTAAAGTATCTGAATGATTCTAAATTATCAACAGTAAATTCATAATCTTTAAATGCAATTTCATTACTATCAAATCCAAGAGTATCATTCTTAGTAACAAAAGTATCTGATGTTCCGTCATTATTTGCAGGATCAATTACTTGACCTGACTCTATTCTATTGGAATATCCTGGGAATGGATAGTAAATAGGATCTTCACTTGGATTAGTCGTAATAGAATATAAAGCTCTAAGATCTGCGTATGGATTAATATATGCAGATACAATCACTCGTATAGATGTTGCTGGAATTTCTAACTGAATATTCTTTGTTGCATAAATGAAAGATGATGGATCATCTTTTAGAGTAGAAACTCTAGAATCTGTAGCATAATCTGTTATTACATTATTAACTCTGTTTGATACTAAAATCATTCCAACACGTTCAAGATCAATAACTGGGGATAATCTAAAATCACTTGTTCTGAGATTAAGTCTCATCTCCATAGATTTATTATCAAAGTTGTCGGTTAATTTTGTTGTTTCATTTATGCGAGATGCTACTATTCTTGGTGTAGAGAAGTAATTATCATCATCGAGAGATAGTGGAGTAAACTCTTGATTTTCGAAAGAAATTTCAGATCCTGAAATACTAGTTCCACTTGTTGTTCTAATTTCAGCATTTAATTGAGTTTCTGGATGAACAACAGTTTGAACTATTGGTCTTGCAACTTCAAAAGCAATATTTTGAGTTGCATTAATGTTTGATCCTCCAATTGATTTTGTTGAATTTAAATATAGTTTTGGAATACTGGTCCCAATTGTTCTATCGATTCCATTTGTGCTCATACCAACCTTTACATGGTAATAATCTAATCCAATTGGATTGCTCACTGTAGCATCTTGAAGTTGGTGAGTGGTATTAATTCTTCTTAAGGAAACTCCTCCCAACTCATACTTGTAGACAAAGGAGTTGATAGGATGAGTAAGAACTATCGTAGAATCCACACCTCTTGTAATACCTGTTAAACTATTACCAACAACTCCAGTGTATGAAATAATCTCACTATCAATTAAAACATAACCAGGGTTAGTTGTTCCGACCCCAACATTCTCAAATGTCGAGAATGCAGTACTAAATCCAGAAGAAATTGATATAGAATCAGTAGAACTTTGTGGATACTCTAATGAAAGTTTTGCTGGTTCTACGTCCGATACCACATTAGAAATAACTACGGTATTTGTCAAAGAGTGCATTCCATGATTGCGATGATTCACCTTAATATGTAAACCATCAGACTCTACTATTGGTGTAGATGATACAAACACTCCTCCACCATTAACTGCAGTTATTCCTGCTCCAGTAAAACTGGAATAATTTAAAGTATTTCCAAGACCAACGACAAAATCTCCTTGAACATTATCTAATATTAATTCGTTAGTTCCTGCTATACCAACAAGAGAAAGTCTTAAATTTCTTCCAAGAGAATTAATACCAATAGATGAAACTGTAAGAACATCTCCAACAGAATAACCAGTACCACCAACAGAAACTGTTGCAGCTATTGCAACACCATTTTGAATAGTAATGTTTGCCTTAGCATCCCTACCATTACCAGTTACTGAATTCAGAGAAACATCATTATAAGTTAAAGAACCGCTAGATGGCGTATATCCAATACCTGCATTAATAATTTGAAGAGTTCCAGTTGCAGATCCCGCAGCACCAACATAAGTTCCTGTAGCATTAGAACCAAATTGTGATATTTGATTGCCTATAATTAAGTTTGAATCAGTTAACGTTGTTCCTAAACCAACTCTAATTTTTCTAGACGCTATTTGAATAGAATCTTTAGGAAGAACTGCAATTTGTTTGTTATTCTGATTTAGTTCTGGGTTGAAGAAAGTTACTGATCCTTGCTCAGTAAACGCTGCAGAATAAAGGTTAAATTTCAAATCTTCATATTGGCTAGGAGTCCACGTTGATGCATTTTGTGATTTAAACAAAGATCCCAACAAAGTTTGAGATGAAACAAATCTTTGAGCAGACTCTGGGCCACTTGCAGTGGTTATATCAACTTCACCTAGTCTAGAAATCCAAACATTATATTCGTTTGAATTTGAAATTATTACAATAGCATGTTCTTTGTTTCCTGGCAAATAAACAGGAGCTTGGAAATAAATTTTCGTTGGAATTGAAGCATCTTCGGAAATATTAATATCCTCAGGATAAACTATAACTTTACTGAAAGGGTAAATTTCTGATGTCGGTGTTCCCAAAGAAACAGATCTTAACTGTATTTCTATAGGAAGAACTTCATCTTTGGATTGGAAATAAAGATCGATACTAGTAACATATCTTCCTATACTATCGGAATCATTTCCTATTTTGAATGTTTGTGCCAAAGGATCTGCATATCCAAGTACCCATGGAGCAATCCAATCAAAAGTAACTGGAGGATTTGATGCCGCAGGAGAAACCCAATTATTTGGCCATCCTGGAGGTGGTGCTTGTGGCGGCGGAGCAGGAGGTGGTGGTGGTGTTCTATCAATAGTTTGAGTTGTTGTTTGTGTTATAGGTCTTGATGCTGAGATTGTAGCATTTTGAATTTCAGTATTTCTTATCGAAAGTATAGTTTCTTGGTTTTGAGTAATTAATCCGTCAGCAAAGAAATTAGTTTCAGCTAAAGAAACCAATTCTCCAGGTATTGGTGAATTTGAACTATCACTAGTCAATCTTAGTGTTTTTGTACCTGTAGTGAAACTAATGTTGGTCGTAACATTTGGATCGGGAACAAAGAATGATCCAATAACGACACCAGTAACATCGGTAATTAATCTTATATTTCTAACTACTGCTCGTGCTGCACTAGATTTTCCATTTAGAATCATTCCTACAGAAATACTTCCACCAAAATTCCCTTCAGATAAATCAGATAAAGAACCTGTATCCACATTCAAAATAGTCGATGATGCAGAATAAGTAGATGGAATTATTTGAGTTTGATTGTATGGATTAAACTCAAAAATGTCACTTGGGTTTGTGATGGGACCATATCTATGATTAGGAGAAGCACATCTTGCAGTGAATAGATCTATTGGTCTTGAAATATCTCCAGGACCCAGTAATCCTGTTATTTCTTCACCAGCACTAAAAGTTCCCTCCAACATTTCTATTTCAATAAGTTTAGGAGTGATATATTGATTTACATCTTCTCCATCAAAGAATGCATAGACTCTAGAAAATGGTCTCAGTCTCTTAGCATTAAATTCAATATTTCTAGATCTCATAAAAGGAGATACGTCAACACTAACAACTCTATTTCCAATAGATACCTCATTATTGTAGTTTAGAGCTCTTGAGGATGTTCCTGTACGTGTAGCAGTTCCTGTCTGTGTTGTTGTAATAGTTTCAACAAAACCTCTAGTCGTACTTGATACTGATCGACCAGTCCAATTATTTTGCCAAGCACCCCAAGAAACTGGGTTCCATCCTGCCTGAGGATCAAAATTAGATTCATCTAATTGAACATTAATAGTTGTTGTTTGGCCCTCAATACCTTCCACTGTTAAAGGTTGTAATCTTACAGGATCTACCCAAATATCAGAAGAAGGATTTAATTCAATAGATCCATTATAAGATGTAACCAAGTATGGGGTAACATTTTCAATTCTAGTTGCAAAAGGTTGAATTATTTCTGGGAATTCTACATAGTCTAATGTTATAATACCTTTACCAACATTTCCAGTGCCTATCCCACTTCTTCTAATATTTTCGCCAATAATATTACTGTTTGGAGCTTCGGAATCAATAAATGCGAGGTTAGATGTTCTACTCCCAAGAAGAAGATCAATTTCAGTAGTGTATGGAGAAGGTCTTAATTCGCAATTAATTGTATCAATACTGTTTTTTACAAAACCAGTCTTATTTTGGAAAGACGTTGTGGTAAAATTATCTACAAAAATACCAGATTTAAATCTGTCCAAACCAGTTGCATCTTTTATTTGTAGATTTTTGGCATTATTTTCAAGTAATGATAGTGAAGTATAAAATTCTAAATTTTTGATTCTTGTTTCGAGACCAGAAATGTCTTGCATTCTATATCTCTTGTGGTCAATCAAAGAAATCGATGCATTTCTTAAATCGCAAAGGTATGGTGGTAAAGTAATTCTTGCAACTTCTATTCCTTCAGAAATTTCATCTGGTAATTGTGGATTTTCTGAAGGAGTTCCTTGTTTTACCAAAATAACAGGAACTCTAAAATTACTATCAGATGAATTTGATGTATTAGTTTGCGATGATAAGTATATTCTGTCTATTCTTCCAAGATAGAATGAATAATTACAAACTATATTTTCATCAGATGCTAAAACATTTAAAGACGAATTCTGATCATTATCAAAAGATCTTCCATAAAACTCAAAAGGAGATCTAGTTGCTGAGTTTGGATCAAATTGATCAACTATAGGTCTAGTATCAATTATATCTGATGTTCTATATGAATCTATGGATTGTAAATCACAATAATCAAACTGATTGTAAGAATCTGCAATTGTAATATCTCCAGAATCAGACGTTGGAATATATGCAGATTCAAAATATATTTTTAACTTTTTGCTAGGTGCCGATACATTTTGTTTTTTGATCAATCTCGAATAATCTAAAATAGTGCTTCTTTGTCCATTATCTACAGTGTAATTATTTTTAATATCATTAGAACCGGCAGTAATCGTATTAATTATTGCAGTGACTCCAGATTCTTTAAATGTTACACTTTCGCCTTCATTAAAGGAAAGACCATTTACACTAACATAATTGACGGAAAGTGATGTTGGTTTTTCTAAACAAACTGCAACATTTCCACTTTGAGATCCAACTATTTCTTCTCCTATAATTATTTCGGATGTAGTTGCTGATGTTGATGAAATATTTTGTAAGATGGCGTTTGGTGGTGTAGGATCCTGTATACCTGATGATTCAAATACTGCAAATATTTTTGTCACTTCAGAAACATTTAAGCACAATTCATCATCTTGTACTCTAGTTCCGTAAGGATAATTTCCAAACACCAATCCATCATTACTGGTTGTATTTCCTACACCAGTATTGGTGCCAGAATAACTATAAATCGACTTATTGATAATAGTTGAGTTAACTCTATTTTTATTCTTTACTCTTGCTTTGATATTTATTTTTTGTAGGGTTGCAATTAACCTTGCAGTTCCATTAGACTGAAGACCGTTAATTGTAAGTTCTCTTCCTCCAGAAGTAAATACAAATTGATCAGAACTTAATGGCTCAGTGCTACCATCATTTCTAATGAGAACATATCTTTCTTCATCAAATGGTAAAAATACTTCGTTAGATAAGATTTCTGTTGGAGATACTGTCAGTGAATTTGAAGAAATGGTAACATCAAACTGCTTTCTAATAACAAGTTGAGAGTCTAAAAGATCTACCGAAGAAATATACTTTTTTCCCAATGGAGTATATAAAGTATTATCACTGGAATTTAAAAATCTTGATTTTAAAATATTAAAATCTGATGGGTTGATACTTGTGGTTGGTAATGCACCTTCACAAATTCCTGTTACTGTTGTAACTCCTGAAATAGTAATACTTTTCTCTGATACAGAAATAATTTTAGCAAAAACAGACGTTGTTAATCCAACATTAGAGAAGGAAACCAAATTTCCAGCAGTTGCAACCCCAACAAAAGTAAAATCTGAAGAAGTTACTGTGGAAATTCCAGATGAAACAGGTGTAATATTAACAAGACCAACATTTACTGATGAATACTGTCTTGTGTCTGCGGTAAATGTTGATGCAGATCCGACAATTCCATACAAAGATTTTACATCTCCAGTTCCATAAGATGTAATTGCAGTTGCAACTCTATTATTTTCTATTCCATCAAATACAAATTTTTCACCTTTTGCAAAAGTTCCTTTTGTATTATATGCAGTAATGATTCCTGAGTTATTAACATCGTATCTCAAAAATCCTTTTGCACCACTTGCTTTTCCTTTAATAAAAGTTGGAGTGGTAAGTGTGATTGGTTCATTCAGAGAAATTTCGGTATAAGTTTGAATATCATATAGTGAAATTTCCCACTGATTTGTGTTTGGAAGAATTGAGTCGTAAGAACCAGACTCTAAAGCAAAGTCATATACTCTAGCAACTCCAATTTCTTTCCCTGTTGATGAAAATTGACTAGAACCAACTCTAGAATCTCTTAAACTAACAACATAAGTAGAAATTCCAACAGATGGAGAACCATACACTCTATTGAGAGAGTATGTTGCACCGGTAGAATATATAATGCTTTGATTATTGAGAGTTTTTGTGGTTCTTGGCTTCTCAAAGTCAGCTATTGTTGAAGATAATAGTTCTACTTCATATCCCTTAACGTATGCTTTTCCTGGAGAAATCTTATATGACCCAAGATCATCGGAAGGAACACTTCCTTGAGGTGTTAATTGATTTTCTTCAAAAATTCCATTATTACCTTTCTTATTATTAAGAGAGTTTTTAATTTCTACTTTTAATGGTTTTATATAATAATCTCCAGATTCATCATATGTTCTTCTGGCAAATTCATCAGATAATTCACTATATTGAGTATTTGTATTTTGTCTTGATATTCTTCCGTCTTGAACCCTTATCAGTTCTACAAAATTATCTGCGCTATTATCTGTTAATAATATTTTATCCAAAATTGCTGTAATTTTAAGTCTATCCGCCCCAGGTGCAGCATAATTTGAAAATCCTTTAGCATTATCTACTAAAGATTCGTCAATATCAGAGTTTACAATTTCTTCATAAATTCTAAGACCCACTTTATAAGTGGGCCAACTATAATTATAATCAAGTATTAATGTTTGAGAAGCTACACTAACAAATGTTCCCCTTAAGAAATACACTCCCTCAGACAGAATCACCATAGATCCTGAAATAGAAGATTCTGTGTTTATTGTAGTCGCAAATGCTTGATTTGCTTGTATTGGAGTTATTTCTGTAAATCCTGGAGATACAGTTTCCTCAACTATCAAATTTTCAGCATCACTAAAAGAACTATTGCCAGTTTCACTAGTATTCAAATAATTTAAATATAAAATAGTATTTGTATTATTATTATTCGAATCGGTTTGTTTTAGTATATAAATTACCTTTGCCTTAACTCCAGAATCTTGGCCTATTACAACTTTATTGAGAAGATTATCAATATACCCATCTACATTCACATTATTAAATGTATTTTCTAAAACAACCGCAGGAACTTGCCTGAGATAATTAACTCCTCCAGGAATTACAACAGATCCTTCTCGGAAAATATGATTACCAAACTGTTCAATTTGATTTTGAAGAGTTGATTGTAGTCCCGTTAATTCACGAGCCTGAACAGGATATCCTGGTTTAAATAAAACCTTGTAATAATTTTTTGCTGGATCAAAATCGTCAAAGTATGGAGAGACGTTGAGGTTAGTTTCCTGTGGCATAATTCTTTAGAATTGCAAAATGACTTTGATATCTTCTTTTTGATTTGTTGATCTAGTTATCGAAGGTCTGTTATCAACATAAATGATATTTCCAGAGTATTTCTTAACTTCTGGATTAGATACACCCGACGAGAATGATTGACCCAAATAGTATGTTCTATTATTTATTACGGTAGATATACCTGTGAAGTTTGTATCAATAGTAAGAGAATTGGCTGTTCCGACAATCGTAGTTGTTCCACCAGTTCCTACTGTAGATGTAAATCTATTCAGATTAAATCCATAAGTTGGTGTTGTATTTGCAGTTCCATCTGTATTGAAACCTGCAAGTGATCTATCTTGCCAGTATTTCAAGACACCAGTATTTTGATCATAAGAAATTACTCTTCCAACTGCAGTAGATCCGACCCCGACAGTTTGGATAATTCTACTATCTGCGGGGAAAGAAGCACTACTATATCCAATACCAGTTAACTTTATTGCACCTACTGCACTTGCTTTATCTAAAGTCAGAACTGAAGTCGAGTCATATGCTTCTGGATTTTCCACAAGACCCACTCTAGCAATCTGATTTCCTGTAATAAAATCGGGGTTTTCTAAATCATTTTCAATTCTAGAATAAACAATCACATTATATGCACCCAGTTCTCTATAAATGTCTGCTCCATGACCTCCTTGGGGTGGGATGATGACATTAAAGACTGGAGATGTGGATCCGGTAGGTACATTACCTGCAGCAATATCTACAGTACCATAAGTATATCCTGATCCACCTTTAGAAATTACAACTGACTCTACCTTTGAATCGTTGTTAACGGTAATAGTACACTCGGCTCCACTGCCATCACCTTTAATAGGAACTCTGGTATAAGTTCTATTAGCAGTTCCAAGACCTACTCCACGATTTGTGATGGTGACAATTTTTAATTGACCACTCGTTGATGCGTTGTTTCTAACAGAAGCATTCTCAGTGCTTGTCTCCCAGCTCTTAGGAACAGGAATAAAGTTAATAGAATCAAATTTGATAATATCACTTGGTTTGATGGTGTAGAGATACTTCCAAAGATATCCATCACCACTTGTTCCTGCAGATCTTGGTTCTAAATCTACAAATGTTGGTTCATCAAGTGAGGGTCTTCCTTCTGGATTTTCTGGAGAAGTGCCATTCTGCAAACAAATATAAACTCTATAATCACTGTTTACAATATAATAGTTTGCTGAGTATAAACTTGTTGATCCAGAAGGCTTAGAAGTATTGGTTCTACTAATATCATGACGATACATATCATAAGTTGTTCCTGACTGCCAGGTGACTTTACGGACAACTTGCTTTACATCATCTTCTCCAATCTTCTTGAGAGCAATCATCGTATCCCAATAATCATTCTCCTGATCAAAGTTATCCTTTGGTGCTGGAGGAGTTACATCCCAAGTAGATGAATAATCAGTCGCATTAGGAAGACCTACAAAAGCATAATAAGAATTTGAAGAAGAGATTGCTGCAGAAACAAAACTCTTAGCATTCAGTATTCTTAATTGATCAGTTATAATTGCGGACATTTTATGAGTTTTTTATCTATTTATGATTAGATTAGATTGATTTACGTAACGATATTAAGGGTTCCAACCATACCTGAGTGGTGGGTGCATTGATAAACTAAAGTATTTGGAGCATCAAAAGGAACTGTAAATATTTGCGTTCCAGTTTGAGATCCACTCAAGAATGAAGTAGTATAACCAGATCCTCCACTGCTTGTGCGAATCGCAAATGGATGAGATCCACCTGTAGAATTTTCAAAAATATAAGTAAATCCTCTATGTAAGTAAAGAGTTGGATTATCGGTGCTATTCAATACTCCAGGGCCAGCGAGTCTATATGCAGAAGATCCACTTGCAGTAATATAATATTTGATAGCAAATCCAACATCTGATCCATCACCAGTTGTAGTAGTGGATCTGAAAGATGTCGCAGTAACAATACCAGAAACACTTAATTGATTTGTAAATAATGTTGGTCCAGTAACTGTAGTGATACCAGCAAAAGTAGAAACACCAGTAACATTCAGATTATTAAGTTCAGTATGTTCAATTACATCTAAAGTTTCAAGAGAAGTATTTCCTATTACTGTAAGAGCACTTGTTGGATTTGTGGTTCCAATACCAAGATTTCCAGAACTATTAAATCTTGCATACTCTAGAGTTTCTGTTTTATCTGTAAAAATGATATCTTCAGAACCAATAGTAATATTTGAACCTGTTGCGGTTCCATTAAAATCTGTGACAATTTTTAAGTCACCATTTGAAGTAAAGATTCTTGCAATCCCTCCAATACCAGAAGTTCCTCCAAAATTATCGTAAATGAATCCTAGATGATCCTCACCACTTCCATCAATATTTTGACCTAAAGTAAAAGTAGCAGGACCACTTAAACCAGGAGCAGAAGATGCAATAGAAATAGTAGGAAGAGTAAATGTTTGTGGGAACGGAGAGTTTAATAAAATTGTATCAGAATTAAGTATAAATGTTCCAACATCAGTTTGGAAAAATCCCCCCGGAGTATTGATTGCAATATTAGGAGCATCAACATTTAAAAGAGGTGTAGAAATATCTACAATTGATGTACCAATTCCAACTGAGGTAAATGTATTACCGTCATTACAATCAAAATTTACTGTTCCTAAAACATCTAGTTGTGATATTGGATTTGTGGTTCCGATACCCACCAAACCAGCAGAAGTTGTGGTGATTACAGTTCCACCAGTTCCAACATTGAGTGTGCCCAAGGTTGTTACACCAGAAAAGTTTAAATTATTAGAAATTCCTATCGTTATTGCTTTTGATAACGTGGTTCCAATACCAACAGAAGATACTGCTTTAGTAGTTATTGCAATTCCAGGACCAGCAACAAATTCAATTGGTTCTTCACCATCTGCCTTTAATGTATCTTGACCATAAACATACCAAGGATTAAAAGTGCTTCCAAGATCAATAAATGCAACTCCACCAGTTTCATCTTCAACATTAAAACCAGCAGCATTATTAAATCTTAATTCAGTGACATTAGAAACAGATAAATTAGTTGCACCAAATCTACCTGCAACTTCTTTAACTGTTAGTGAAGATCCTCCACCACTAGATGCTGTTACAGTTACAATACCAGCAGAGATAGCAGATACTGTTAAGTTATCTCCAAAGTCTATGGTCCCTGCGGTTCCAACAGTTGTTCCACTGTCTTTAACTACAATACCAGATCCAGAACCAACAACACCAATAAGCGCAGAACCATCAAGAGCAGGCAATACTCCTGTAAGTTGTCCTGCAGGAATACCTGTGAGACCTATACCAGATCCAGAGAATGAAGATGCTGTGACTATACCAGTAAAAGTTCCGTCACCAGTTACCGTAAGTTTTGATGTTGGATTTGTGGTTCCGATGCCGACATTAGAAAGTGTGTGAATACCAGCAGCAGTGGTTACAAATTGAGATGAAGTTCCCCCCGAAGCAGTGACAGTAACAACACCAGCAGAAATTGCAGATACTGATAGGTTTGCACCAAAATCAATGGTTCCTGCAGTTCCTACTGTAGATCCAGAATCTTTAATTACTATTCTAGATGAATTTGCATAAGTAGCAATACCAGCAGTTACTGCATATCCTATTGCATTTGTAATATTAGTTCCATCTCCGATGGCCGTATAAATTTCACTAAAGTTGGCATTAATTTTAATAGCACCTATTAATAGTGCATCACCATCTCCTGCATCTGGGGAAGAACCAGTATTTATTCCTTGTCTTGCCATCGATAGTTATACCTTTATGAATATTTATTAGTTGACATAGTTTTTATACTTAAGTGGGTTGAAACGAATTACACTTGCAGAAGTATTAATTCCACTAAAACCATAAGATTTAAATTCTTTCGGTTCATTTCTGGAAAGATCATAAATTCTTCCCCAACTAAATTCTCCAATATAGTTGGAAGTAGTAATAGATCCTCCAGAATAAGTAGTAATTCCGAGATAATCCCAGGTATAATACGTGGAATCAAAGAATATTGTTGATGATCCCATTCCAATAGTGCTTATTCCAGTTGTAGGTTCTACTACTGCAAATACTCTCTTGATAACTGTTGTTCCAACTCCAACAACATTTTTGTAATGAGTTTCGATAGTATCTACTTGATAAATTCCATCGACATATTGAGTAGAAAGTCCAATAATTGATCCATTAGTTCTATATGTGAAGAAGTTTGTAGATGATGCTCCAACATTTGAATTTTGAACAACAAAGAAGTCACCAACTTGGATCTGACTTACTGTAATTGCAGTTCCTACAACATCAGTATCTCTCAAGAACGAATCTTGTGGTATATAAAGATCAAATATGTTTTTATCGGAACCAGAAATTGTGGATATACCATATCCAACAATAGTGCCAAAATCACCAATATAAGATACTGAATCGATTGTTTCTTTTGTAACTGCTGGTGGTTCTATTAATACTACTGGTGGATTTGATGTAGTATATCCAGTTCCGGGAGAAGAAACTACAATATTAGATACAGTGCCTGCAGAAGAAACAACAGATAATACTGAAGCTCTTTGTGTTGATCCAAGACCAACGGGATTTTCGATTACTATTTCTGGTGGATTAGTTGAAGTGTAACCTATACCACCATTAGAAATAATAATTGATGATATTGTTCCTGCGGCAGAAACCACAGCAGTAGCGGATGCGGCAACTAAATCGTTTTGAGAAATGATTGTAATTTTATTTTGTGGAATCTCGGAAGTTCCATCATGCAAGTACTCATCATAACTATCAAAGAAAGTTTTTACACTCTCTACCCAAATTTGTGTAGATGAGATGCTTACATTTTCAATTAAGTTTGATGTAGGAGTAATCAATGGTTCATAAAGAATTCTATCTTTACCAACTTCCTGCCCATTAATAATCTTATCCTCAGTTTGTCTGCACCATACAACAGGTCTTGCAAAGGTCTCATCTTGACTCAATCCAGGACCTGGATATACATTAGTTTCAACAACATCAGTTGATACAACATCAGTAACTAATCTACTATCTTCCTTGAATCTTGCAATATCACTATCAATCCTTAAAGTATCACCTTCTTTAACAGTTTCGAGAATATCAACATTAAGAGTATCAACATCACCGGTTCCTCTGTAGAAGAGAATTTTAGACGTATCTCCTACTTTCGGTGCTTCTTTAAATGTAATGATGCTTCCACCATTGAAGATATATGAAACATCAGGAACTTGTAAAATATCATTGATAAAAATCAACAGATTTGCCTTTACTTCAATATTAGACCCTCTTCTAGATCTGATAGTAGTTTGTTCTCCATTAATTTTAATTGGGAAAGTGGTTTTTTCACCATCAAATAAGGAATCTATTGGATCAATAACCTGAAGATCCCCAATTGTCCATCCAGTAAATTCATCAGTAAAGGTTTGATCTACAGTAATTTGAAACTCTTGGAGGGAAACCGATGTGTTAGTAGGAATTCCAGTAGTTCCACCAGTAGCAACAGTAAGAACTTGCCCCTGACCATAACCATATCCAGTGTTTCTAATTTCAAAGGAAATTACACTCGAACCTTGACCAACTACTATATCTGCAACAGCAGCAGTTCCAAGTCCACTTGAGGAAGAACTGTAGATAAGAGGAATATTTGAATATGAAAGCGGATCATCAAAAATAACGATAGGTGGATTTGTTGAAGTATATCCAGTTCCTGGATTTGTAATTGCGACTCCAGTAATATGACCATTAACAACTGTTGCAATACCAATGTATGTAATGTTTGGAATTCCAGTGCTAGAAGTTGCAATACCAACATTAACAGTTTGAATTCCAGATCTATATCCAGATCCACTGTTTCCAATACTGATGAGAGAAATTGTTCCTGCTATGGAAACTGTTGCTGTTCCGCCAGCAGAAACCAAAGGTTGATATCCAAGACCAGAAGTAGATCCAACAGAAACAATCACTCCACCAAGAGGAACATTACTTGTATTAACATCATAAGAGGTGGAAGATATTGTTCCAGTAAATGTTATAGATGTAATTCCGGTATTTTCGGAAAGATCATAATCACCTACAATTTGAACAGATCCAACTCTTGCTGGACCTTGGAAAATATCATTAATCAAAATGATCGCATTACTCGTAGAGAATCCTGAGATATTGGATCTATTTGATTTCAATGTAAATGTATTATTTGTTCCATTAAATCCTGATGATATATCATCAAAGATGTAATTATGAGAATATGATTCAGAATCTCCATTTACAATTCCGGATCTAATAAATGATCTACCACTAAATGTAGAATGAGTTTCTATTCCAACAAAATCTCTACTATCTGGAGGGTTAGTAGTCGATCCAATAGGAGTTGGTCCATATGGAGCAGTTACAAAGTTAATTGTGTTTCCTATGATATTAAAATCACCATTAACTTTTGTGATTGTGGAATTGATTGCATGAGTTGCAATACCAGTTCCCATCCATGCTCTTTGAACCAAGACGATATTAGTCGATCCAAATCCAACAGAATTGACCCTCATAATTTCATCATCAACTTTAACTAAATCACCACCAAAGAAAGATGTAATTCCAGAGAAAGTCAATCTATCATCTACAATAGAAACTTCTTTTGATGCCGTTGTTGTTACTGAGGTTGCGACTATTGGAGATTGAATAAGATTATCGATTCCGATTAAAACTCTTGCATTTTGATTTGTGGAAACAAATCTATGAGAAGTTCCAATACCAACAGTGGTTATATCTAAGATATTTGGTGGATTGCGAAGAGCATCGGATGCGGATGCAGCCACTCTAACTTTAAGATCACTTTCTTTTACAATATAAAGAGACGATGGTAACTTATCAGTTGATCCAACTCCACTGATTGTGGTTGTTGCAATACCAATTGCTTGTGTAGTTCCTGCTCCTGCAAAGGAGTATATAACTTTTTCACCAGTTATAAAGAAATGTTCTGGTATTGTGATTGTATTATTAGTTACACTTACTATATCAGAATTACTTCCATCAAAATATCTTTCAAAGATTGGTTTTTGTTTGTGAGTCAGTCCAAATGCTCTCTTGACATCAGTTTCTGATCCAGTATAGAATCCATATCCAGTTCTTATAAACGCATTAGTAAAATCTATCGTTCTATTTGCAATAGTTAGATCGACCAGACCTATAGGATTCTGATATACTCTTACTTCTACATCAGTATCTGCATTTGCGGTAAATGTAAGATCAACATCACCAGATGGTTTTACGGTTGCTCCAATCGATCCAATAGAAGAATTGGTTTGAATGATACCAAACTCAACAAAATATGCTTCAGTATCATCATCAACCAAAACAACTTCAGAAACTTGATACTGATTGTTGGTCAAATCTTCAACACTGACAACATAGTAGGAACCTTCATATGTTGAACTATAACTTGCTATTGTTGTTATTCCTGGTGTTGGTGTTGATGAAATTGCAACATGACTAGATTCAATTCTAGTATCATTAAGTATTTCAGTTCCAATTCCCACAGAAATTGTGCTTGATATTGATACTCTTACCGAGTTTATGTCAAATTGAACTGGTGTGGATGTGTAAGGAATAAGATCGATATTAATATTAGATCCGGAATAATATGCATGATATGTTCCCAACCCTAAAGAAGAATATGAGTCATCATTAACTGTATTTAATTGACCATATTCTTGCAAGATAATATCAGTTCCATTATGTAAAATTGTAAGTTCATCAAATTCATGATATGATGAATTAGTAGCTCCGATTTGAACTAAAACCTTAGAAGATCTGTAAGTAGATGCAATACCAACAATAGTAGTTGCAGATGATGTTCCTGATGGTATACTAGTAGTTGCTGATCCAACAAAAACAGTATCTCCCAAGTCCGTAGAACCTATTGAAACAATAGAATCTCTTATATCAAAAGAAACAGTACTTACATCATAATCATTAATCGTCGATCTTGTTGGATAGAAAAGAAGATTTCCGTCTAGACCAGTAATACTAAAATCAAATGATCCCATATCGTAATAACTATCAACTCCACCATATTGATTAATGTATGCAGTTGATCCATCATGAACTAAAGAAACTAAAGATACTTGTCTTTGGGAAGTAAATCTTCTATCCTTTATAAAGGTCAGATATTTAACAGACCTAGAATCTAATCTAAATGTATCAACAATACTAAATTGTGTTGATCTTGGATTGCTATTAAATTCATCACTAATATCATCAATTAAAAGAACTCTATTTCCAATAGACTCGATATAATCTTGAAGAACACGAGATCCAAATATTATTTCATCGGATCTTACACTTCCATCAACTATAAAATTATTTTCTGTAACTAAATCGAAATCGTAAACACAATTAAGATCTATTGAACGAGAAAGATCAGCAATTCCAGAAACATCGCCCAAATTCTGTTCTGTATTAATTCCAGATATGGTAGGAGATGACTCTACTACCAAATCACTAAATCTCTTGAATCCTGCGGTGTGATTGAGATTAGCTACGGCATCATCCCAAACTTCAACGGAAACTGGAGATTTAATTGCATAAGAGAAATACTGATAATAGTCATTATCATGAACTCTTTGGAATTGATTATCCAAGAATCCTGTCTCGGTTTGCCATCCCTTTACAACTGTTGAAGCAGACCCCACTATGTAGTTCGCGGTAGATGTAGTTACGTTTCCAATTATTCCACTTGATGTTGAAGTTCTGCCCGTAATAACATCACCAGAATTGAAAGTATCATTAGTGGAAACTTTTAGAATTTCATTTATATCATTCCAATCAACTACGACACCAAAAGAACCATTAGAAGATACAGTTTCTCCTTTATTAAAGATATTCTTTTCGAGTACAATATTGAATATTGGGAACTGTTTTTGAAGAACAATTCTTCCAGAAGAATTTACAGAATCAAAAGTTCCTGGTACTTCTCCATTAGAAAGATAGTTTGAGATATTGTATGAAACAGTAGCCCCAACACCTCCAATATTTGGATCAGTATTTACTATAGTAAACAGAGTGTAGTTATAGTTTGATGAATTATATCCTTTTCCTGTAGAACCAACACCAACACTAGTGTTCTCAATAAGAACCTTATCTCCAATATTGAATGGGAAATCTGATGCGTTACTAAAACTAGAACCTAAGGTAACGACAACATCATTAGAAGAAGAAATAAATCTAATCGAACTAATTCCAACTCCATTAGTGTTATTGACTGGAATAATAGTTGGAGTTACATTATTAATAGATTTGGTATTCTTTAAAATAGTTACCGTCTTAGAATCCAAGTTATATCTAAGATCTACATCAGATACGACTTTATTTGTAAGTCCATCCAAAACAATAAGATCTGGTGCAATAGAATATCCTCTACCAGCAGATGCTATTCCGATAGATTTGAATGATGCTTGTGGTGTTACCTTTATAACATTAGGAAGTTTTGCCGTAGGTCTTACCGAGTAATCGTTAGAATACCCAAATCCAATATCATCAATAGTTGTCTTAAGAACTTTTCCAATACTATTAGTAGATACTTCTAAAACTTCTCCTGAACCAAGTTCTGATGAAACATTTTCAATCTCAGGAATAGATTTTAAATTAAGTCCACCATAATTTGTGGAAATAGATTCAATCTCACCATAGGCATTTGGAGAATTGGTTACATATGTTGTTGAAGAATTTGTCGTATCATATGAAGATTTTTCGGGAGTATTTGATAGTATGTAAGTGAAAGATGTTGAAGTAATTCCCGATACTGTATGAGTCCCGTTGTAAACACTCTGTACAACATTAACTGCGCTGCCATCCACTACTTCATTATCTACTATAATTTCTTCCTTAACAATTGGAATAATACTCAGATTTGTTGGAGTAAGTTTATAGTATAATTTTCTTGGTGTCGAATCATTTACTCTCAAAGCAACAGTAGCATTTGTATCAATACCAACTCTTCCAGTTCTTACAACTTCTACATTATTCGAATCGGTAAATTCAAATGGGAAGTTGAAATTGGGATCAGTGTAAAAATCAAAGTCAAATGCGGAATAAAGGATTCCGCTGTTAGTAAATGAAAGTGTGGGACTTGATACGTCGAATAATAAAGTATTTTTGGTTGTTAGATTAATAGATGGATTTACTGGTGAAATTGATCCATCCGATGCCGATGTTATGTTTATTTCGTTTCTTTCTACTCTGGAGGAATAATAGTAACTGTTTGAAAGTTTGATAGTATTCTTATCAACTACGATTACATAATAAATTTCTTCGTTGGAAAGTCCTCCAGATGGTGATGATGAAGTATAGATTACCTTTTGGCTTGTGTATAATCCATGATTTGGTATCGTTATTGTATTTCTTGCAGTATCAACTGCAGAAGATAAGAAATCTAATTTATTGATAATTAATCTTCTGTTATAATCATTATAAGAAACTGAAATTTGAGTAGAAATTCCAGAAACAACATTTAAGGTAACAGAATCGCCTAATGCAAGTCCGTGAGTTGATGCGGTGGAAACGGTTGCTTGATTCTTTGAAATATTACCAGTTAAAATATTTTCATAATTTGTGGTAAAACTGTGAATTTCTCCACTACCAGCACCAGTAAAATATAGAAGATCTGAAGCCGTTGATATTCCTGCATAATAACCAGTTGTACCAAGTCCAACTCGATAGGAACTGATACCAATTAAATCAGAAGTCAATCTGGTTGCATAAACAACAGAATTATCTGATAATTGATACGATGAAACTCCATCCGTTGAAATGGATATTTGAGTTCCTCCATTTGAAGAGTAAATTAACTCATCTCCAGATATCAATTGATGATTTGGAAGATAAATTGATCTTGTAGGAATAGAAATCTGAGTAGCACCAACTCCAGGATTTGAGAATGTGAGTGTAGTTGCAACTCCAGGACCAGAAGTGGTTCCTATTCCCAAAGATTCCGATGGATTGAAATAAAATTCAGTATTTAATTTATAGTCATAGTTATTTTCAATATCCAAATTGATGAATAATTTTCTAGTAACCTCAGTAATTGCAATACCTACGGAATATGTGCTAATTCCTGATATTTCTCCAATATTTCTAAGAACTCGTACTCTTGATGACTCCGAATCTACATTTAATATCTTTACTCTTTCATCAAGAACTTGATAAATGTCATTTTCTTTTATAAAGATCTCTGAAAGATTTCCAATTACATTAAAGTAGGTTACTAAACCAGTATATCCAGTAGATCCAATTCCAGTGGATACGATTAAACTGTTTATACTATTTGAAATAGTATCTACCCGAGGATTCTCAAAATCAGATGTAAATGTTACAGTATCTCTATTATTGAAATAGTGAGGTGTAGTTGAAAATGCAACATATCCATTTGAAGATGGATAAAATTCTAAGTTCGTTAACTCTGATGAAGCTACACTAACAGAACTTACTGATTTTCCTTTAATTAACGAAACACTAGCTACTGGTTTTTTTGATGAAAGATCTACCTCTTTAAAAATAATCTTATCGCCAACTTGGTAATTGATTCCTCCAGTCAGAATACCAACCGAATTTATGGTGCCACTTGATACTGACTTTACATGAGAGACTTGCTCTCTAACTTTGTTTGGATCATATAAGAATCGATAACCACTATTAGAATTTGTAATATTATATGGTGTAGTATTACGAATCCAATTAGTTTCATTAATATTAATGTCTTCTTGGTTGGAAGATTTTAAGAAATTGAATGTTTCTGGTTTTGATTTGTAGGTGTTTCCGATAAAGTATGGGAATACTGGTGATTTATAATTTCTAAAAACTCCTACCGAATCTATCTGGCCAGAACTAATAGTAGTGAAATATGCATAAACACCATTAGGATACTCTGGAGTTATGCAGAATCTTCCATTATTTTCATCGAGATCTCCATCACCAATAAACTCATAATCCTCAACAAAAAATCCAGCAGGGTACAGTGTAGTACTTGGTCTGTTTGGTTGAAGATTTAATTTGTAACCAGAGACCATAGATCTAATAGATCCTCCAGTAATTGATGAATATCCATATGGACCATAAATTGGATTTCCATCATAAGCCCATCCGATAATAGGAGAGTGTGCACTTGATGTTACTTCCTTACCATTAATTACTTGTAAATCTGGTTGATAAAAAATCTGACCGTTTCTATATCTTGTTCCAAGAACTGAAGATCTTAATTTTCTTGGAGAATAAAGATGGAAATACTGAAGACCGAACCCAGAGAAACTATCTCCCAATACACCATCATCATCGATGATTTGATTGGTTTGTAAAAATCTTTCAAACAAGTTAACATTCCAAGATTTGATACTGCACTCAAATTTTGCCGATAACCCTGCAGCCGTTACTTCAATAATAGTATCAGAATCCAAATATCCCAATCCACCAAAAACTATAGTTACGGATGTTATAGTTCCATTTGAAATTATTGGAGTCAATAATGCACCAGATCCACTTCCACTAACAGTTATGTTTGGTGGTGAGTTGTAATTTGTTCCTGGATCATTAATAATAACATCAACAATAGAACCATTATTAATTACGGGAGTTAGTTGAGCACCACTTCCATTTAAAAGTAAAAATTCTGGTTGTCTATTGTAATTTAAAATATCATCAGATCCAAAATTATTTCCACCACTTTGGACATGGACAGATTCAATACTTCCTCTAAAAACTGGTTGAAGAGTTGCATTAAAATCTTGGCCTGTTAACGTCGAAACACCTATTGCCCCAGATACAGTTACCGTTATTGGTTCATAATTAAAAATATGAATACCACTTCCAACACTTATAAGATCTACATAATTTTTGGTGATATAATTTAAGTTGATTGGTTGTGTTGTGGAGGTTCCAACCAAAGATAATTTAAAACTATCATCATCAATTTTAGTTACATAGTATGTTGAAGTTGATAATAATCCTACTACAGGGCTTTCGGTAAAATCGTAAGTTAAAACTTCTCCATTCTGATATCCATGATTTTGGATATTAATAATGTTAGAAGCAGTGTTGATTCCTGATACTGTAGAGGTTCTCTTTTTGTTTTCGTAATTAGAACCTGGATTTATTACTGTAATTGATCCAATTTTTCTTTTCTTATTGGAAGATTTAAATCTTTGAATTCCACTTCCATTATTTACAAGAGAAACCGTATTTACTCCAAGAATGCTATCAGAGTACGTAGAATGAAGTTTGATGCTGTTAGAGTCGATTACAGATACGAAATACGAAGAATTTGTGGATAATCCACCAACAACAGTTTGTCCCTGAGGATCATATACAACCTGTTCATAATCTCTAAACTTATGATCTTCAATAAATGAGATTTCTCCTGTAGTTGCATTTATTGCGCCAGAAGTTGATCTTGCGTTGAAGGACACATAGTGATCAAAAGATACTAAATTAGACTTTGCTTCTGCTAAAGAACCATTACCACCAGAAATTCTGATTCTTGGTTCTTCTATATAATCAAATCCACCATCTATAACGTCTATTCTTTCTAAACTTCCCTTTACATTACAGTAAGCAGTCGCACCAGAACCTACAGCATCCGAAACCTGAAGGACGGGGGGATTAATTACATCATAATCAGAACCAGTTGATGTTACTGAGATCTCTTCAATTGGTCCATAAAAAACATTATTTTCAGATTTGTAATTTAGTACTTCGACACCATTTACAAGAACACCAATTGCTCCAGGCAAAGTTTGGAATTCTTTTTCATCATCCACCGGATCAGATATTTTTCTAATTAACTTCTGTGGTTCAAGTTGTTTTGTTTCTAAGGAATCTGAAACAAAAGAAGAAAATTCTAACTTATTATTAGAGACAGTTCCAGATACAGATACAACTTTGTTTGCATAGAGATTTGCTCTACTTTTTGCTAACTGTATTGTTGAACTATCAACTTTTCTTACAAAATAAAATCCATCATCTATTCCAAGGTTGTTGCCTGCACCATTAGACCTATAATAAACACCATCTCCCGTGTAGAATGGATGATTTGTAATCGTTAAATTAGTTCCACTAAAACTTCCAGAAAAAGTTACTGATCTGTCGTTTACTGTTATCTTTTGATCAAGATAAGTTGGTAATGATGGAGATGCGATATATAAAGATCTCTCCTTATCCGAATAAACATTCTGTACATTTGTTGTGTACTTATTGAGAGTAGGGTAATTGCTAGAATCAAATCTAGACAAAACTTTACTTACATCATAAACTTGAGATGGACTTAAAGAACCTTGACCTGAAACTGCAATTGACTTTTGATTTCTGTAAGAGATCACAACACCAAAAACTTCTGTTCCGGGTCTTCCAAATGAAGGAAGTATAGAAACTCTATCTCCGATTACAAAGGAGTGGTCATCGTAAAAATTAATGGCATATGAATTATTCGACGAATCGAGTAATTCGACTGATTTTGTTGTATATGTTGTTGATACGTTAAAAAACCAGTTGTTGAATTTATAATCTTCTAAACTATCACCAAGTGTTTTTATTTTAATCGGATCACCTGCAGAAAAAGAGCTATTCTGATTCTGAAGTACAATATCAGATAATACACCGGTTACTCTAAACGTTACAACTCCTTGAGAATCATCATACCCATAGGCATATACATTTGATTTGATTTCAGTTCCACTTGGAATTTCTTGAGTAATTCCTGTACAATTTAAAAACTGGGTAAGAGTTTTATCTGTGTATGTTATCGTAATCTGAGATCCATTTTCCAGATCTACAATTAACTCTCCAGATTGTGGAAATCCAACTGTAGAATCTACATCGAGTGAAGTAAAATTAGGAGTAAATCCACCAACACTGGAATCTGTATCTCTAATATCAGTGATCAATAAAGTTTTTGGATGAATCGAAAATTCGCCAAAAACTGTTCCATCAACATCAATATCTCTATCATATCCAATATCTAAACTAAGAACATAATAATCTTTTTCTGCTCTTTGAATTCTTTCTACCTGAGTTACAGTTCCTCTTGCTCTGGGTAGAAAAGAATTTTCATCCTGATAAACAGTTCTGTTAACTAATTGATTTATATCTCCATTTATAGATTCGACAACCAAATCCTTAGTCACTCTATATTGAGCATCAGATGGTTGAATCAAATAATCTTGTGGTCTTATAACTGTAACATCTTTGCCATACAAAGCCCTGAATAAAATTTCAAAAGAACCTTCAGTTCCTTTTGATGAATAGAAATCTACTGCCTGCTTAATAAAGAGACCATCATTTAAACCAGTAAAAAGTGTTCTGTCTTCAAACCCTGGAGTTACTTGAGTCTTTAATTTTGTAAAGAATTTTTGAAGGAAAAGAATACTGAGGTTTTTTACAGTCGCCGACGAACTATGTTCCTGTACGGCAGAATCAGTAAAAACAAGTTCGTCGGGATTTAATGAATTATCTAAAGATGTTGTCCCACTAAAACCCCTAATACATCCAGTAAAAGAGGTTGCAGTTTTTCCGGTATATGTTATGATCTCTGAATCAATTAAAAGAAGACCGTAAGAATCTGGAAATCCAGCAGTAGAGGCTACGTTAATGATAGTATCAAAAAAAGATACGTTAGATGTGAGAGTAGTAGAATCGATTAAATTCGATAACGTATCTACTTTTACATACTGATCTAAGTTAGATGCTAAATCATATACTGATCCTTGACTTTCCAGTGAAAGATAGTATTGTTTCAAAAATTCAGAAACTAAAGGAAATTCATCCCTTACAAACTCTGGAAGTTGATTGTCTACAACTGAACTGATTTTGATTCTTGTTTCTGCCATTTTGTTATATTCTTACGAGGTCTCCGTTGGAATAACTTGAAGTTACCGTATATGTTGATCCAGAGATATCAGAACCCGAAGATATTTGATCTGATACCATATTTAACACACTAGAGGATGGGTCTAATTGAAGATATAAATCTTGCAATCCAATTACATCATTAGATCTTGGTGATACTGAAATTTCAATTATAGATTCTCCTCCAACATTTTTTGATGTGGAAGTAATGTTGACGGGATTTAATATAATTTCTCCTCTTTCATAATCAATCCTACCAACATTATTTCTTACAACTGTAGGAGTATTTGAAGATGTTATGGTAAAGAAGAATATAGATCCAGTTCTACCATCAGAATTTGGAATATCTGACATATACACTGTCCCATTTACTGAACTTACAGTAAATCCTGAGGATTTAATATTATATCCACTCATCTTTCCAATATGAAAAGCATTTCCATAGCATATTTCATAATCAGCAAATTGATTGAGTGTCGGTTTCATATCTCTTCTCATAACAATTTTTGTTATGTTTGAAGTGATAGCACTATTACTATCGTCAATCAATTTCAGAAACTTACTATACTTAAATCTTGCACCATACTTATTCAGTTCTGATGAATTTGCATAAAGGTTTATATTGTTTGATACTATAGTCTGCAAATAGTCTGCACTAGGAGCTTCGTTTGAGTTATAATAAACTGCGGAATTGAATTCGACATAAAGATACTTAAGATCTAAAATTTCTGGAACTATTCCAGCAACACTATATTTTCTTAAACTGTTACGAATATTTTCTTTTACTTGACTGGAAACAAATGTTCCATTTATTGGTTTAATGGAAATGTAAACCTTTCCAAATCTTGGAGGATTTAAATCTTCACCACCAAAAACAGAAACGGATTCTGTCTCTGGATATATTGTTGGGATTATAGTTTCATAGTCTGTTGCCGTTACAGCTCTATTTTGAGAGGCATATATTCTCGGAGCATATTTCTTGATAGAATCTACAGATTCTATATCTTGTCCACCTCTAGACTGTGTGTTAGTAGTTAATAAGGAAATTCCAGTTGTAACTACTCTGTTATTATTATCAATAATTCTTCCATTAAAGGTAAAGGATGAAACACCATTTGCACCTTCACCTGTAGTTGTTACATAAGAAACTTCGATATAATTTTGATTATCAAGTTTAACTCCAAATACACCATCACCAAAAATGAGTTCGTATCTTTGATCTTCAATCTCTTGAATAAAAAATACTTTGGAAGTAGAATCTACATCAAGTAAACTAGAGGATAATGTAAACTTACGAGTTACTGTGCTTGATTGAGTGTTTCTAACGAGAACCGAGATTGATTGAGTATCAATGTCGGAGTTATCTAAAATAAACTTTTGATTGGGGTTATTTGAATCAACTGTAAAAGTTTTTACTAAGAAAGTTCCCTCATAAACAGAAATATTTTCAAAAAGTGCTATTCCATTTATAACTGGACGAGTGATGTCCTCAGGAATAGTAAAGGTATAACTCTGATTACCGAAAGAACTTGATGATGTACAAACTGTTCCTTTTTTAAGGGTAAGAGTTAAAGGTCTTGTTGTAAATCCTGTTGTATCCACAAAGAAAGAAATGTTTGCTCTTGCCGAGGTTTTTGACCTTGGAACATATCCAATATTTCTAGCAAGAGAAACAACATTTTCTCTTAACGTAGCACTATCAATAAACACCTCATTGCTAATCATATTAGCATTGTATGATGTAATATAAGTGTTATATGCTAAGACATCTATAATTGTCGATAAAGTTGATCCTTCGAAATCATAGTCAGTAAAATTTGAATTCGATTTAAGGTAATCCTTAATCGAAGTCTTAATTTGATCGAAGTCTAAGTTGGTGAAATTTACTAGTGCCATTATCGTGTTGGCTGTAATGCAAATGATAATTGTTGAGGTAATACATCAATTCCAACAATGTAATAATTAATAGTTACATTGAACTCGTTATTATCATAATTTGGAGATACATCGACTGAGATCAAATCAACTCTTGGTTCGTAATTATTGATTGTATTAGTGATTTCATCCTTAATAACAGATGCAGAAATCTCATCCATAGTCTCAAACAATGTCTGAGACACTCTAGATCCAAGATTCTCGTTAAAAAATCTCTCTCCAGGTAATGTAAAAACAAGATTTCTGACTGAACGAGCAATCGCAGTCTCATTATTAATGGAAATTAGGTCATTATTCAGGGGATTAACCTGAAATGACATACTAATATCTTTGAAACCTCTACTTAGCCGTTCTACAGGCATGAAAATATTATAAATCTATCTTATTTATTCGTGTTTTTTGAATTCATAAAGAGGTTCAGTGCCATACTCCCAATCATCATAGTCTTCATCGTTACGAATTCTCTCATGAATTTCATTTTGGTGAAAAAAATCATGTTTTTTTGGTGTCAGATCGTCATTATTGATCTCGCGAAGCATTTTTTGGTCCATTTTGCTCTCCTGATTCGTTAAAATCAGAACTTTTTACGGGGTTGCTATCCCGAATTTTTGTGATTTCGTACATAAAATCATCAGATGTCTCAATTTTTCGACGATTTTCAACTGAATACTCAGTTAAATCAATCTCATACCCTGGATTTTTAGTAATTCTGTTCTTAGTCCAGGCATCATCATACCATAATATCTTGTTATTAGGATATGCATAAAAATTTCCGTTGTCCATCTTAAAAAAGTGAGCACATTTATGCTCTGGAGTCTCACTAAAATTGGTATTCAGAGTAGATTTTGACTCCCATGACCAATCAAGAGTGAATAAGTAAGTTCCTTCATTCTTTTCTCCACGATAATTGATCAATTCAGCACGTAAGTTAGCCAATCTTGAACGAACTTGAACATCAATATAAGGAGAAAAGCAATCCCACCACATACACTCCTCTAATTTAGATGCAGGTGCATCAGGTTTCCAACAAAATGCATGAATAGGTCTACGAGTCCAGTTCACCCCATTCTCTAGAAACGCTTCAAAGAGGGGTACGTGCTTCTCTAAGGACGCTACAGAATGTACATCACATAAAGTTACCTCACCGTGTCCTTTTTTGTGATTATAAAGAAACTCATTACGAATGTAACAAGTAATTGTTGGAAGATTGTGATTTAGATATGACATAAATTGATACAAAAAAAGCAGGAATTTCTTCCTGCTCTATCTATACTATTAACCTTTACCTTGACCACGATACCTTTTCTTTCGACCATTTCGAGATGTGGCAGAGAGAAGAGTCCGTGCAGAACGTCCCTGACGTGTCTTCTTTGGTTCTCCTGATTCAAATACAGTTTTATTTGATCCACCTTTAGCCATTAGATTTCCTCCAGTTCGAGTTGTTCAATATCAAAGTCCTCCTCAGTGTAATACTTAGAGGATAGTTCATCAAGAACCTCAGTACATTCTTCGTAACTGAGGTCCTGATATATTTTACGTCCTTTATATAAGATATTAAAAGCCATTAGATCACACGAGTCTTCTCATGTCCTACACGAATACGAGGATCGCACCAGATATCAAATCCAGCTTCTTTTGCGTCAAGACAGAATGAAACATCCTCACCACACATATCTTGAACTGCTCCAGACTCAAAGACTTGCATCTTAGGAGCAAACCAGGGATATTCAAGATTCTCAAATACACCCTTCTTAATCAGGACCCAACCAAAACCAGTGTAGTCAACAGTAAAAGGCTTACGACGCTTCGAGATACCTTCTACGTTCTCATGATTCATGACACCACCATTCTTACGGAAGTCATCTTCTTCCAACCAGTGAGCGACAGAAGTAGTGTGACCATCTTCTGTAGCGTACCAACCAGCAACAATTTCCTTCTCTTCACCTTCTTCTGAAAGTGCAAGATCACACAGTTGCCAGAACTTTTCGGTATTGAAGACAATATCACTATCAATCCAGAGTTGATAATCATAAGTCAACTTACCATCCCAAGGAACTTGCTTCGGTCCACGAAGTACATTTGCTCCAAGAACTTTACAACGAGCAAAGTTAACCATCGATGAGTAATCTTGAGAAATTTGAATACTCATATTGTTTTGTACAAGATCAAAACAAAGTTGAACAAATGCCTTTAGAAAAGTAAATGAGCAACCACGACCAGGAAGACAAAAGACAATCGATTTGCCTTTCATTCGTTCCTTAATCGCATCATAGTCCCATTCCGCTTCTTTGGGCTTTGGTGCATTAGCTTTCAAAGTAAATCCTTTTGCCATAATTGAAATTAACCTTCAGATCAATTTTATCGTCATATTTAGGGTTTGTCAATAAGACCCCTCAAAGGAGACATTCCGGTTCACCATAATCTCCTCATAAGATAAATCAGTAACTTCATAATTAGTATGCATAATACCTACCATGTTTCTCAGAGTTCTCCAAGTAATCTCAAACTCATCTTCTTTGACAGAATGAAATAAACAACGGTCCTTTGCATAAATGTGATAAATCTTTTCCATTACTTTACTCTCCCATAATGATCCTCTAAACGTACAATATCATCCTCCTCACAAATACCAAGCTGTGTCTCAATCACTGTAATACCATTCTTACCAGCCTTGAGACGATGTACATCCCCCTTACTAATAAAAACACTATCACCTACTTCTACATGTCTTACAATATCTTCGTGTGTTAATTCTCCATCACCCTCAACAACTATCCAATACTCTTCCCTATGGAAATGATATTGGAGTGATATTGATTGATTTGGTGAGATAACAATCTTCTTTACCTTATAATCAATCTCTTCCAATAAGTTTTCGAATAACCCCCATGGGCGAACCTCTGTAGTCATAAAAATATTTCCGGAATTTTTTATCTCACAGCATTATATATCAACACAAATAAAAAACCGACAGTGCCTCCGAAGATCGTAAAGCACTGTCGTGGATATCGTATTAACCATCCTGCAAAGACTACCTTCCAGAAGTTCCAATAAGGGGTTTTATGTCTTCTCATATCACCGGAATTTTTTTATCTATGAAGTTTATAGAGCTCTCGTGGGAATATACTTTTGTAGGTTAGGGACTTATGGGTTTTTATAAACGGGGTTACGCCGCGACAACGTTAACATAAAACCCCCAAAACACTGGCAAAACTATAAAGAACTGTCAGTCCCTTAAGTATAAAGAACTGACAGTCTTATGTGAATCTAACTGATCAGAACTCGATCACATCAAGAGTCGGAGTGTTGACCTGTTGATTGTCACTTACCGTACCATCAGTAAGTGCTTCGAGAATCTCGAGAATCTCAGAGCCAGTGTTACCTTTCTTGAGAAGAGAGATCATCACTTGAGTAGACATAATGTAAGAAGAAAAGTGTTGTGAACTGTGTGGTGCCTAGTTTATACTCTTGCGACAGGAGTGAGGTATAAGACCTCAGAGATCTTCGATCAGTTCGTTGAGTTCAATCCAGTTCAACTTGTCACTGGTAAATGATACTCCGTCCGGGGTCTTAGTGATAAAGTTCTCAGTGGAATCTACGAAGTCCTGATAATCATCACAAAGACGAGCGATGTCATAGAAACCCTCATCATTGCTGATCCAGAGTGCAACATTCCAGGTCTCATAATTCGTCCAACCGTTGTAGGTGGTGTCCTGAATGTTGGTCTGGTAAGTAACAGTCATTTGTGTGTGTTTGAGAAGTCTTTCGGGTCTGGTGTGTGACCCTTACACTATAGGGACACTTTAGAGGTTACTAACTTTAATTCCTTTGATTATCAGTCCTTAAGTGACTGACACCTAAGAACTGTGAGAGACACCTTACAGGGGATTGTAGAGGGGTCTCAGTGTCACCAACGATCAGGAACTGACAGGTCTTCAACATAAGCGGAAACACGTTCTGCGGGTTCCAATTTGAATACTTTCTCCCAGTCTATCTGATGAGGATCGAAATCACTAAAGACCTCAAGATCCAGAGTGACCCTATAACGAACTTTCTGTGCTTGGTTGAATGCAACTGTCATAAGTTCTCTCCGTTGGTGATGTTCTTAAGTGTAAGATCTCAGAGGGGAAATGTCAATGGGGTGTGTGTATTTATTTGAAGTCCTTATGGTTTTGTGTGGGTGTGTGTGGGTTTTGTGATCTTTGGGGGTCTTGACATTCTTCGGGTCTTCGTGTATGCTTGGAGCCTTAGATCACAAGACCTGAGAGGGTTTAAATGATCATAAGTTACAAGACCTGAACACATTTATAAGGTCATAAGTTACAAGGTCTGAGAGGATTAAAAGAGGTATATAAGGGTCTTAATTGATAAGAATTCGTATCAGTATCACATGATAATAAGAATCATTATCAATAATAAAAAACACTTAAGTATATTTAAAAACACATTTTTAATTGATTTTTAACGTTTTTTATGTGTTTTTAGGTATAATTTAACGATTTACCATTGATTCGTCTTGATCAGATACATCTTGATCTCGTTGTAACAAAAGGACTTAAGTTTCGGATCATCAGTTGTTTCAAGTGCTTGATACATTCGATTGATGTATTCACTTTGTGTAGTCACCTTGATGTTCTCTTTGGTAGTCATTCCGAGATCAGAGAGTGATGAACCTGCTTTAACTTTAGTCTTTCCGAAGTTACCAGTGATGTTACCTTTAGTCCTGAGTGATGGTTTGATCTTGGATAGATTAGAGTAC
>Ga0194130_10000704_pt1 | contig 59773 bp, 58 predicted proteins | sample TA2KigsurfametaG_FD_160084 | JGI IMG/M metagenome (GOLD analysis project Ga0194130, IMG submission 160084) | Freshwater microbial communities from Lake Tanganyika, Tanzania - TA2015050 Kigoma 12 surface | ecosystem: Environmental > Aquatic > Freshwater > Lake | place: Tanzania: Lake Tanganyika...
GACGCAAATGGGGATACATTTGTTGAAGGACTTGTGGATCATAAAGTCGACATTCATGATCCTTCATTCTTCAGGAGAAGCGAGTGATACAATAAAAAATTATAAAGACATTTTTTCCATCCTTTTCCAATAAGCTGTTTATCAATGTGTTTTTAAAAACGCGCTAGCAGGAAGAGTATTAAGAGATGCCCCTTTTAAAAGTCAAATTATTAAATTGCCCATAAAGCCCATGGGTGAAAAAAAGAATTTAATACGTGGATTGCCGCGCTCCCTATGGTCGCTCGCAATGACAGAAAGAGAGAAGGCCTTCCAATGACTAAAGAGATAGGGTTCGTGATGACTCAGGAATAATTAATTATTTTCTGGGGTCCATGCTTCGTACCCTTTATTTGGGAGTTGGCCACGCTTTCCTCTCGGTTTATGGGCATGTGGGGTACCAGTTAAATTTGGCGAATGTTCTTTTTCACACGAATAAATGGGACTGCTAGGAGAGGGGGCTTGCGTTATGTAATGAAGCCAACCATGCCAGGGTGCGGGAATTTTTGAAGCTTCAGCGGTTCCCTTATATATTACCCATCGACGAGGTTTGCCGTAACGTTTCTTTTTTCTGTCCTCATAATATTTATTGCCTTGGGAGTCTTCTCCTACAAGTTGACCACGCCACCAGGTGCGGAAAAAAATTGCTATACTCATCTATTTCTCCTCGTTGTTTTTATTTTACTCAATTTTCTGTGTGTTTACGAGTGGGTGTATGCACAATCTTTTATTTATAAGTATCATTATGGTTAAAATATTCTTAATCATTTTAAGTGAATTAATAAAATAAAACTTCAAAAAAGGGGCAAATATCAACAGAATCCCATTGACTCCCATATCATCCCATGTTATCCCATAAATAGGAGATAGATGATTTAATGGCATTATTCTTATCTACATTTATTAACAAGATTGACAAAAAGGGACGCGTTTCAGTACCTGCTTCCTTTCGTACAACCCTATCTGTAGGCCAAGCAAATTCATCTGATGAGAGTTCTTTTTCAGGCATTGTTGTCTTCCGTTCATTAAAGCATCCAGCCTTAGAGGGATGTAGTGTGGAGCGGATGCAAAGATTAAGCAAAAGTATTGATAGTCTCGATATGTTTTCAGATGCACAAGACGACCTTGTTGCAGCAATATTCGCAGACTCTCAACTTTTAACATTTGACAGTGAGGGCAGAGTCAGTATCCCCGAGGATTTTTTGAAATTTGCTGGTCTTGTTGACCAGGTTGCCTTTGTCGGCAGGGGAGCCACATTCCAATTGTGGGATCCAATTGTATTTCAGAAAGTTCAAGAAGATGCTCGCGCCCGACTCAAGAGAGAAGGGCCCGCTGTACGGTTGAGTTTAGGAGAAAGAGGCACGTGACGCATGTACCAGTAATGTTGCAAGAAATGTTGGTTGCGCTTTCACCTAAAGATGGGGAAGTTTATGTGGATGCAACCTTCGGTGCGGGAGGATATAGCCGAGCAATCCTTGAGGCGGCTAATTGTCACGTAATCGCGCTGGATAGAGACACCTCGGCAGTAGCTAAGGGAAAGATTCTTGAAAAAGATTTCTTGGGAAGATTTCAGATACTTCAAGGAAAATTTAGTCAATTAAAAGACTTGTTGTCAGATATTGGCTATATGAAAGTGCATGGGTTTGTTTTTGATTTGGGTGTTTCATCTGAACAAATAGATACACCAGAGCGCGGATTTTCTTTTAGGTATGAGGGGCCTTTAGATATGCGCATGTCTCCAGAGGGTCCTAGCGCAGCTGATATTGTTAATACATATTCTGAAACAGATTTGGCAGAAATTATTTTTCGCTATGGGGAAGAAAAAAAATCTCGAGCGATTGCGCGTAAAATTGTTGCTGCTCGAGAAAGGACACCCTTTAAAACCACGAAGCAATTAACTTCCTTAATCCACTCTATCGTGAAAGGGGGAAAGGATGGTCAAAATCCTGCAACCCTTACATTTCAGGCGCTACGTATTTATGTAAATAATGAATTAAACGAAATTAATGCGGGGTTAAAAACTGCAGAGGAATGGTTGTTACCTGGTGGACGATTAGTTGTCGTCACGTTTCATTCCTTAGAAGATCGGTTGGTAAAACAGTTCTTAAAGAGCAGGCAGAAGGCGCCTAAAACGCCACGCTATACATCATCCCGGCATGTCCCTCATTTGGATGGAACAGAGCTTCTCCCCACTTTCACACAAGAAAAGGGGATGGGATTTGGTATAAAAGGAATTACTCCCAGCCGCGCGGAATTACAGCAAAACTCCCGTGCACGTTCAGCACGCTTAAGGGCAGCTGTCCGTTTATCTTCTCCGGCACACCCTTTCATAAAAGAAGAAAGGATAAGCTGATGCGTCGTCCAACTCTCTTATTTGTAGCTATTGCCTCAAGCGTCGGCTTGGGACTTTTCCAATTAAAATATCAGGTTATGACTTTGGAAAAAGATTATCAGCGCATCCGTAAATCCATACGAGAAACAGATGAAGCCATTCATGTTTTAAAAGCAGAATGGGCGCATTTAAATGACCCAAAAAGATTGCAACTCTTATGTGAGCGCTACCTTACAGTTGCTCCCATACGCGGATCGCAACTGATTTCTTTTCGACAGATCATCGAAGGAGAGGCGGGGGGAAATGTAGCCTATGATCGGGGAGCAATGGATAAATTAGTTGCTGATCTTGTTTCAGATACGACTCTTACTGCTTTAAACGAGTGAGGAAAGGCGGATATGAAACAATTTGTAGCTGAACATCTGCGCGTCCTGACCAAGCATTTGAGCTTATGGCATCAAGCAACTCATGATCGTAATATTTTAGAAAGTGCAAAAAATCGTTCACTCGTTGCTGGTGCAGCTTTTTGCATTGCTTTCCTTCTTATCTTTATTCGCTTGGCAGATGTAATGGTGGTACGCTCACTCTGGAATGCTTCGGAAGGAGATGCACCTCCAGCACCAAATATTATTGTAACAGCAGGTCCCCGTGCAGATATTTTAGATCGAAATGGAGAAGTCCTCGCTACTCATTTGGTAACGGGTTCTGTCTATGCAAACCCAAAAGTTATTATTGATCCTGAAGAGGCAGCACAAAAAATTGCAGCTCTCATGCCTGAATTGGAATACAACAGCCTTTTGAAGAAGCTTAAAGATAAAAAGAAGGGATTTGTCTGGATAGTACGTCATATTTCTCCGACACTTCAACAAGCCGTAAATCACCTTGGAATACCTGGCATTTATTTGCAGCGAGATGAGCGACGTGTTTACCCTTATGGAAACTTGGTGTCTCATGTTATGGGATATTGTGGGATTGATAACAATGGGTTATCTGGCGTAGAAAAATATTTCGACGAAAGATTGCGGCGTGTGAAAGATCCTTTGTCGTTATCGATAGACATCCGCGTTCAGCATTTAGTGCATGATGAACTTACTAAGGCAATAATAGAATTTAATGCTGAAGGTGGTAATGCGATGGTCATGTCTGTTAAAACGGGTGAAATTATCGCAATGATTTCGCTCCCTGATTATGATCCAAATTTGCCGAATCAGAATGAGATTAGTACTACCTTTAATCGTAATACGTTGGGGATGTATGAATCTGGCTCGACTTTTAAAATTTTTAATACCGCAATAGCTTTAGAAACAAGGATTGCCTCTCTTACAAGTCAGTATGATAACAGTAACCCAATTAAGGTTGGTCGCTTTTTAATAAAAGACTTTAGAGTTCCAAAACGTGGCCTCCTAGATGTGCGTGAAGTATTTTTTCATTCCTCTAATATTGGTGCCGCCAAAATGGCTTTACAATTTGGCGGTGCGATGCAGCGTCAATATTTAGAAAAATTTTCTTTATTTAAAGCGCCAACATTGGAATTGCCAGAAATAGGTTCTCCTTTGCTTCCTAAAACTTGGAGACCAGTGACGACCATGACTGTTGCTTATGGGTACGGTATAGCCGTTAGTCCATTGCAGCTTCTAAATGCAGTCAACGGGATTATTAACGATGGGTGGTTTCGCCCGGCAACACTCGTTAAGCAGGACTCAGCACGGCTCTCCCCGCCTATTCGAATACTCTCCGCAGAAACATCTGCTAAGATGCGTGATATGATGCGGTTGGTTGTAACAGAAGGAACAGCGCGCAGGGCCAACGTTCCAGGGTATGATGTGATTGGCAAAACAGGGTCGGCCCATAAGTTACAGGGACGTGGATATGCTGATAAGGCAAAATTGACATCCTTTATTGGGGGCTTCCCAAAAGATAATCCACAGTATATTGTCTTATTGTTTTTGGATAACCCAAAACCAACAAAGAATACATATGGTTATTCAACAGGGGGATGGAATGCGGCTCCCACAGGTGGACGCATTATAGCTCGAATGGCACCATTATTGGGTGTTACCCCCGTGTCGGATGGAGAGATGGGAGAGTCAATGCTATCGCTTACAACTTTAATGGAAGTAGATCAAGATCAAGATCAGGATCAGGATGAGCTTTATGACGCTGAATGACCTTGTTCAAAAGTTACAAGGAACTGAAAGGCACGAAGTATTAAATTCTGAGCACTTCCCAACTTTGAATACACAATTTACAGGTTTGGCTCATGACTCACGGGTGGTGAAAAAAGGGGATGTTTTTGTGGTTATTCCCTGTGACCAAGCTGAAGAGCATGCATTATCTGCAGTCCAAGCCGGGGCGGTAGCTTTAATTGCTGAGCCAGATTTGGTGAACACTCTCCAAGAAAAACCCAAGGTTCCAATCATTACGGTTGCTTCAGCTCGGAGAGCCTTATCCGTTTCAGCTGCCCTGCTTTACCCAGGCCAGCCCGAGACTATGGTTGCTGTTACGGGAACTAATGGTAAGAGTTCTGTTGTAACGTTTGTTCGTCAAATTTGGCAAAAATTAGGTTATACGGCTGCGAGCTTAGGAACACTTGGAGTTGATCTACCTTCCCATGTCCGCTTAGTCAATGAGCTGGTTACAACTAAGTTAACAACACCTGATGCCTTATCATTTCATCAAAATCTTAATACACTCTCTGCGTCTGGTATAACGCATTGCGCTTTCGAAGCTTCAAGCCATGGACTCGATCAATACCGATTACATGGTGTTAAAATAAATGCGGCAGGGTTTACAAACTTGAGTCAAGATCATCTGGATTACCACTCATCAATGGAAGATTATTTCGAAGCAAAGATGAGACTCTTTATTGACATTTTACCCCCCGATAAAATTGCTATTATAAATTCTGCTTCCCCCTATTTTCCTGCACTGAAAGCAATGATTACAGGTCATGGACAACCTATTTTATCTTATGCAGTAGAACAAGAAGCAAATCTTATGGCCCATAACATTCGTCTTTCTGCACACCAAACGCAGTTTGACTTAAAATTTAATGAAGAGAGTTGGTCAAACATTACTTTGAATATGGTAGGCGCTTTCCAAATTGAAAATGTTTTATGTGCTATGGGGTTGGTCATAGCTTGTGGAGCTTCGGCCTCTCAAGTAGTTGAAATATTGCCCACGCTAAAAAGTGCACCCGGCAGAATGGAATTGGTTGGCAATACTGCAGTTGGAAGTTCTATTTTTATTGATTATGCCCATACACCCGATGCTCTCAATCGTGCTTTGACAGCTTTGCGAAAGCATGTTACCCAAGAGGGTCGCTTATTTGTGGTTTTCGGGTGCGGTGGAAATAGAGATGCTGGGAAACGTGTACACATGGGAGAAGTGGCCCATAAATTAGCAGATGAGATTTATGTAACGGATGATAATCCACGTGATGAAGATCCAGCATTTATACGAGCCCAAATTTTAGTAGGTTGCCCCCATGCTCATGAGATTGCAGATCGTCGTTTAGCTATGCGTACAGCTATCCAGCATATGGGTGCAAATGATATAGTGCTTATTGCAGGTAAGGGACATGAACAAGGACAAATTATCGGCAAGCGCGTGGTTCCATTTGATGATCGAACAGTGGTTCAAGAAATTTTGAAAGAAGAGGAAGCAGCATGATGACTATGAATGAGGGAGCAAGTCTCTGGACTCATGAGGAAGTTGAAAACGCTTTATCATTACCTAAATCGTCTATTCCCTGGAACGCGACAGGTGTGTCAATGGATACGCGAACGCTTCAACCAGGTGATTTGTATGTTGCGATTCGGGGAGACGTTTACGATGGTCATACATTTGTAAAAGATGCTTTTGCTAAGGGAGCCGTTGCAGCAATTGTGGATCATCCAATCGAAGTAGATCCCCAATTTCCTCAAATTGTTGTAGAAAATACTTTAAAGTCATTAACGATGCTTGGTGATTTTGCAAGAAAAAGAACAAAAGCAACAATCATTGCTGTCACTGGAAGTGTGGGAAAAACAAGTACCAAAGAATTTTTGCGCCATATGTTAAGTGCTTTTGGAGTTACTTTTGCATCCCCTGCCAGTTATAATAACCATTGGGGTCTTCCTCTCAGTTTAGTAAATCTGCCTCGCAATGCTGCCTATGGTGTTTTTGAAATTGGCATGAATCATCGCGGCGAAATTTCCCCCCTTGCAACTGTCGCAAGCCCACATATAGGCATCATAACAACAATTGCTGAAGCTCATATTGGTCTTATGAAATCGCGGGAAGAGATTGCTCTAGAGAAGTCAGATATTTTTAGTGGAAAGCCAGCTCCTTCGCTTGCAATTATTAATCAGGATACAGCAGAATTTGACGTAATGAGCAAACGTGCAACCCACTATGGCGTTTCAAAAATTATTGGGTTTGGAAAATCTGAAGATGCCTCAGTTCGATTACTTGATTATAAGTTTGACCCATTTAAAAACGCTGGTGTAGTAACTGCTCTTTTAAGTGGTCAGAAGATAAATTATACATTGCCGTTGGCTGGAGAGCATGTGGCTCTTAATAGTTTAATTATTCTAGCCTTAGGAGAAGCGTTGGGTCTTGATCTCTCACGGTTAATATCTCAACTAGAAACCTTGCCGGCAATTCAGGGTCGTGGGAAACAACATCAACTTCCTATTCAAGGGGGGGAAATCCTTCTTATAGATGATGCCTATAATGCGAACATTACATCCATGCAAGCAGGGCTTTCTGTTTTTGCTGCAATGCCTGTTAAGTCAGAAGGACGGCGTCTTGCTGTTTTGGGTGAGATGTTAGAATTAGGAGACCAAGCTGAGGCTCATCACACACAACTTATGAAGGAAGTATTAGGGCGCCCAATCGATCGTGTTTTTGCAGTTGGTGGTCCTGTCATGGAGACAGCTTATTCAAAAGGTATACCGCCCGAAAAAGCTGCAGGATATGCTACGAAGGTTGCTGATATTATTCCCCTTGTTTTAAAAGAATTGCGTCCAGGTGATGTTGTGTTCGTCAAAGGGTCAAAAGGAAGTTATGTCAGTAAAGTCGTAGACTATCTGACAACGCAAAATTCTTTGAAAAACATGGCGGTTTAATAATATATGCTTTATTATTTTCTTTTTCCTTATGCAAGTGAAATAGGCATTTTCAACCTCTTTAAATATTTAACATTTCGCACTGGAGGTGCCATTTTAACTGCACTGGTGATCAGTTTTTTATTAGGCCAACCTATTATTGATTGGTTAAAGAGTAAGCAGGGCAAGGGGCAACCTATTCGAGAAGACGGACCCCAATCCCATTTAATTACCAAAAAAGGAACTCCTACGATGGGGGGAAGTTTAATCTTGCTCGCGCTCACAATGAGTACACTTTTGTGGGCAGATTTATCTAACGTTTACACATGGATAGTGCTTATCGTAACGTTGGGGTTTGGTGCTATAGGTGCTCGAGACGATTATTTAAAACTTACAAAACAAAATCCAAAAGGATTGGCTGGAAAACATAAAATCCTGGCACAATTTTTTATTTCAAGCATTGCAACTTACTTTATTATGGATTTATCTAAAGAAAATTTAGCTGATGCTGTTGCTGTTCCAATCTTTAAAGATTATCTCATTCATTTGGGTAAATTTTTCTATGTCTTTTCCATTTGTGTTATTATAGGGGCGTCTAATTCGGTAAATTTGACAGATGGATTGGATGGATTAGCCATTGTTCCAGTCATGATTGCGATGAGTTGTTTTTGTTTGATTTCATATCTTGTCGGAAACGCAGTGTTTTCTAATTATCTTCAATTGCATCATGTTCCTCACGTGGGAGAGTTAGCAGTGTTTGGAGGTGGCCTCATTGGAGCTGGACTTGGATTCCTTTGGTTTAATGCACCTCCTGCAAAGATATTTATGGGGGATACGGGCTCTCTCGCTACGGGTGGTGCTTTAGGCACGATCAGTGTTATTACTAAGCACGAGCTTGTATTAGCTATCATTGGTGGTTTATTTGTAATTGAGGCCATTTCTGTTATTGCTCAGGTTGGGTATTATAAATTAACAAAACGTCGGATATTTTTAATGGCTCCTATTCATCATCACTTTGAGAAAAAGGGATGGGCCGAGCCTACAATCGTTGTTAGATTTTGGATAATTGCTAGCATTTTAGCCTTGATTGGCCTTTCGACTTTGAAATTGCGCTAAGGTTTGCAATCGTTTTAGACAATTGATTCTATAAAAACTGGAGAGTTTAGCTCGTGCAAGATGTTACTTGGTTTCCGGTGGCAGGAAAGACATTTATTGTTTTAGGATTGGCGCGGTCTGGCATGTCTGCAGTTAAGTGGCTTCTTGCCCATGATGCTTTTGTTATTGCTATAGATGATGATAAGGAAAAAGAAGCAGAAGCAAGAAAGCTAGGTGCTACAACAAAAGATACATTTGACTCAATTGGCTGGGAGGAGGTCTCAGCGCTTGTTCAAAGCCCAGGTGTGCCTTTATGGTTCCCAACACCTCATCCACTCACTCAAGAGGCGCGAGATAAAGGGATTCCTATTATCTCGGATGTCGATCTTTTTCGATTATCCCACCCTCAATCTCACTTTGTTGGTATCACCGGTACGAATGGAAAGTCGACGACAACTGCTTTGATTGGGTACATTCTTAGAGAATGCGGGATTGAATGTCTGGTGGGGGGTAATATTGGTACACCAGTTTTAGATTTACCTCATGCACCTTTATATATTCTTGAGCTTTCTTCTTACCAACTTGATTTAACAGATGGATTAGATTTGCATGTGGTGGGTTGGTTAAATATTACGCCCGATCATTTAGATCGACATGGTTCATTGGAAGGATATGTTGCCGCTAAGAAGCGCATCTTTAAAACAAGTGGCACCTCTCAGATCGCTGTTATAGGAATTGATGATACGCCTTCAGAAATGATATGGGCTGAAATGACCTCATGCCAAACAACAATACCTGTTTCAATAAATAGAAATTTGAACGAAGGATTGCATATTTTTGAAGGGTGTTTAATGGACGGCCCAGATAAAGTTATGGATGTGACAAATCTTCCAACTTTAAAAGGGGTTCATAATTTTCAAAATGTAGCTATAGCCTATGGTGTTTGTTGTGCTTTGAACCTTCCAAAAGCAGATATTGTAAAGGCCATACAAACTTTTCCTGGTCTCGCGCATCGCCAAGAAAAAGTGCGAACTTTAAAGGGCATACAATTTATCAATGACAGTAAGGGTACGAATGCAGATGCAACAGCAAAAGCACTGGCGGTTTTCGATCATATTTATTGGATCGCAGGTGGAAAAGCAAAAAGTGATGGGATTGGTTCCTTATCTACCTATTTTCCAAAAATTGTTCACACCTTTTTAATTGGAGAAGCACAAAATTCGTTTGCTGAAACGCTCGAGGGAAAGGTTCCTTATACAAAATCCGGAACATTGGAGCAAGCTGTAAAAGAATCATTTCACAAGGCGAGAGAAGATAATTTATCTAGTTCTGTGGTCTTATTATCACCTGCTTGTGCGAGTTTTGATCAGTTTCAAGATTTTGAACATCGTGGCAAGATGTTTTGTCAATTTGTCAATTCGCTAGAGGAATAAAGATGGTTAAACCAATTTTTTCAGCATATCCAAAAATACAAAATCCTAAGTATACAGAAGATCAGGTACAGGTGGATGATATAAATAATCCTCCAATGGCTACGTCTCCAAACACAAGGAGAAATTATACATTTTCACGCCGTGATACGAGTATTTTAGGAAGGTGGTGGTGGACAGTTGACCGTTGGAGTCTTGGCGCAATTACCATTTTAATGGGAATAGGTATACTTCTCAGTTTTGCTGCAAGTCCTCCTGTGGCCGATCGATTGAATTTAGGGGGATTTTATTTTGTAAAGCGGCACGTTATCATGATGTTCCCAACATTATTAGTTTTGATTTTTACGTCATTGATGACCCCTAAACAAATACGACGCCTTGCAAGTTTGGTCTATTTCCTCGGGTTAATTTTTTTGGTGTTAACTGTGACGAGTGGAATGGAAATAAAGGGAGCAAGAAGATGGCTAAGCTTTGGGAGTTTTTCTATTCAGATCTCAGAATTTGTAAAACCTGCTTTTGCTGTTTTGGTTGCTTGGATGCTTGCTGAGAGATATCGAAATCCACGATTTCCAGGGATGATCATATCATTCGGAATTTTAAGTATCTTTTCTTTCCTACTAATGATGCAGCCTGACTTGGGGATGACTGTTGTAACAACAGCAGCATGGATTGGACAGCTCTTTATTGCTGGGATGCCTCTTTTTTGGATGGGATTGGTCGCTGGATTGGGAGTATGTGGTTTAATAAGTGCCTATTTTTTCTTTCCCCATGTGGCCAGACGTATTGATCAATTTTTAGATCCATCAGCGGGTGATCCAAAGCATGATCTGTATCAGGTTCATCAATCACTTGAAGCATTTATGAATGGAGGGTTGTTGGGTAAAGGGCCTGGAGAAGGGACAGTGAAAAAGTATATTCCAGACGCTCATGCGGATTTTATTTTTGCTGTTGCAGGGGAAGAATTCGGCTTAATTCTTTGTACGGTCGTGGTGGGATTGTTTGCATTTATTGTCGTGAGATCATTCTTACGTATTCTTCATGAAAGTAGTTTCTTTATCATTTTGGCTGTTTGCGGTCTTATAACTCAATTTGGTATTCAAGCACTCGTCAACATGTCCTCAACATTACATATTATACCGACCAAAGGAATGACCATGCCGTTCATCAGTTATGGAGGGTCCTCGCTCCTTGCACTGGCAATGTCCATGGGGATGGTTCTTGCACTCACACGGCGCCGTCATGGTGCTGCTGAGATCTTATAAAAACATGGCGGGTGTTCGTTCGTCCTGGTTTTCCGCGCTCTCTACGGTCGCTCGCAATGACAAAGAGCCAGGTGGCCTCGGAATGACGAATAGAAATGTTATGTTAACTTAATTACCCTTGTTTTGGTTTTGCACGATTAAACAACTCGTCCAACTTCATCTTATAAATCATATCACGATCAGTCTGATAGTCTCCTGTGAGAGGAACTCCCTTATAATTTCCATGATCTTCTGTCGTTGTTGTTTTCACTGCGGCAGCAGCGGCAGCGGGAGATGCTGCTTTTCCATTATCTTCTTGCGCTTTTGGAGCACCCCAAAATAGACTCATAAAACCGCTTGCAATACTTTGTACAAATCCAGAGTCTTCCGCACTCGTGGCTGAAGACATCATGTAGCCTGTACCATCGGCATCTTTACGAACATTCAAACATTGATGAATTTTAAATGCCTCTGCAGTCTTTCCATCGCGCATCAATTCTTTCATGAGGGCTCCGTCTCTTGTCATCACTTCATCTAAAACAGAGATGTAGAGTTTTGCGACGGCTTGGGGTGTAATACTAGAGAGAGCTCGTAACGCTGCAACAACTTTTTGAGCTCTTTGTGGACCATGCTTCTTGTTATAAGCATGACAAAGATAGGTATCGTCATTAGTAAAGACTCCAGCAATTTTCCTTCCATGAAAGTAATCAACCCTACCTCCGATTGAAAGATATTCTGAGGCTTCTTGGAAGGTTGGGGCTCGTCCTTGAAGTGTAGTCAAAAACAGCTGTGCTTCACCACTTTCAGTTTGGCTGCCAGTACCTGACGCATTGACCCATAAGGCAACTAATACGTGTTCTTTTTTTAATCCTTTATAACTCACAGCCTCATTATTATCAGGTTGGTCCATACCGAGGAGAGGCACCATATAAAAAAGAATGGTCGAAAGAAAAGAAAAAATAAATTTATTCATTAAAGAGCCTCCTATTTTTTGATTATAGCTTCTATATATACCCCTTAAAAAAATGTCAAGTTATTGATTTTCATATTCCTTGACGTCAAAAGTGTGTCTCCTTAAGATGGCTATAAATATAAGCTAGTGGATACGTTTCATGACCAAAACGATTATTCTTTCATCGGGGGGAACAGGAGGTCATGTTTTTCCCGCTATAAGCTTGGCTGGTGAATTAAGTGCTCGCGGGTATCACGTTGCAATGATGACAGATCAACGCGGCTACGCTTTTCAAAAAGCAACAAGTATTTCAAAAATTATTCAATTGCCAATTTGGCGTGGACCTACGTGGGCTCGATTTGGATCTATTATTTTAGGATTGAGTCTGTGTGTTAGTTTTTTATGGGCCTTTGTTTATATGCTTTTTAGGCGCCCAAAAGCTGTCATAGGATTTGGAGGATATCCGTCCGTACCTGCTTTGTTGGCTGCTAAAATCCTAGGGTGTCCAACAGCTTTTCTTGAGCAGAACGCTGTTTTGGGACGCGCGAATCGCCTCATGGGAAAATGGGTAGACCGCATCGCAGTTTGCTATGATAACGTAAAATATTCTGAAGAATTTCAAGAAAAAATTATTCAAACAGGAAATCCAGTACGACCGTCCATCAATGCGCTTCGATCTCTTTTATATCAACCTCCTCAGTTTGATGGTCCCTTTCGATTATTGATTATTGGGGGGAGTCAGGGAGCAAGGATATTTTCAACAATTATACCAGCGACCCTCTCAAAACTCCCTATCACACTGCGCCATCGATTGAAAATTTATCAACAGTGTCGACCTGAATTTTTAGATTTAACGCAGCAAGCTTATCAACACTCAGAGATTGAAGTTGTCTTGCAACCTTTTTTCGAGGATATGGAGTATCAATTGGCTCAAGCCCATTTGGTTATAGCGCGTGCGGGAGCCTCTACTGTTGCTGAGCTCACGATAAGTGGTAGGCCTGCGTTGCTAGTCCCTTATGCTGCAGCGATGGATAATCATCAGGAAGCAAATGCAATTAGTTTAGGGAAAAAGGGGGCCGCTTGGGTAGTGTTGGAATCTGACTTTACACCTGCCAAGCTTCAAGACTTAATTCAACAGGCATTAATTAATGAAGATTTACTTAAAATTATGGCAAAAAATATGCATGTTTTAGGACAACCCGACGCTGCTGTAAAGCTTGCACAAATGGTGGAAGATTTGCTACCTTAGGTTGTAGGGGTTTCTTGAAATATATGGGATCTATACTTGACGCAAGTTTTGAACTTATATCTGGACGAATCAGGGTCAAGAAGACCAGATCGCTATCCTAATAAAACTCATAATCCTAAGTGGTTTGGTATTGGTGGTATTCTTCTTAAGGAAGAGGATAAGCCACTGGTGGAAAAATTACATAATATCTTTTGCAATAAATACAACCTTGATATTAAGCAGGTTTATCTTCATTCACATGAAATAAGACAAAAACAAGAAAGTTTTGCTTTTCTAAATGAAATAAGTGAGGGGGATTATGTTAGGTTTATGAATGATCTCTCCAGCATGCTTATAAAAATGCCTGTTATCGGTATTGGTTGTGTTATTGATCAAGCAGGATATCATAATCGTTACCAAGAAAAATATCGCGATGATATCTGGTTGTTATGTAAGACAGCATTTTCAATTTGCGTTGAAAGGGCGGCCAAGTATGCTTTGGAGCAAAACAAGAAACTTAGAGTCTTTGTTGAACGAGCTAATAAGCATGATGATAAGATACTAGAATCATATTATTCTAGTTTGAAAATTGATGGTATGCCATTCAATGATAATAAAATGGTAAAGTATCAACCGTTGAAAAAGACAGATTTTCAAAAAGTTTTATATGAATTTAAAATAAAATATAAAAAATCTATTTCTACTCAAATAGCAGATTTATACTTATATCCAATATGCCGCGGCGGCTATGACGCTGCATATAGGCCATATCAAATTCTTTTGGAAGCTCGTAAACTAATTAATCAGAATATTGATGGGTCAAAAATCGATGAAATAGGTATTAAATATAGTTGTTTTGAAACTGTGGACAAAATAAAAGCCTGACTGTTTATCAGGCTTAAATTCCGGCCGATCAACGACCTCATGGGTTATACCCAATTATTAATATAAGTGAAGATAACTAAAAAGTCAAGAATTATCTAAAATCTGAGGCATTTTAACTTATAGTAGCGCTTGCATAAATAATGAAAAATTTGTTACCAAGTAAATAGACAAAAATTTTCTTCATAAAAGGATTTGTTTTCAATGCGCATACCACCTCACACTGTTAAGACGATTCATTTTATAGGAATTGGTGGGATTGGCATGAGTGGTATTGCTGAGGTGCTTCATAATTTAGGTTATGAAGTTCGCGGAAGCGACATTGCTGAAAATGCGAATGTGCAAAGATTGAGACAAAAGGGGATCATTGTAAAAATTGGACACGAAGCCTCAAATGTTCAAGGGGCTCAAGTGGTTGTTGTATCTTCTGATATTAAATCAGGGAATATTGAATTACAAACTGCTCGTGATCAAAGAATACCGGTCATCCGCAGAGCAGAAATGTTGGCTGAACTTATGAGATTTAAGCTTTCTGTTGCAGTATCCGGAACCCACGGTAAAACCACAACGACCTCTCTTATGGCAGCCTTATTTGATGCTGCATTTCTTGACGCCACTGTTGTGAATGGTGGAATTATAAACGCTTATGGAACCAATGCTCGCCTAGGAAAGGGTGAGTGGATTATCGTTGAAGCAGATGAATCTGATGGAAGTTTCACACGCCTGCCAGCTACGATTGCCGTTGTTACAAATATTGATCCTGAACATATGGATTTTTATCCAAGCTTCGCCCACTTAAAAAAAGCTTTTATTGATTTTGTTGAACGTATCCCTTTCTATGGATTAGGAATCATGTGTATTGATCATCCTGAAGTTCGTGCTCTACTTCCCGAATTATTAGATCGACGCATTATGACATACGGTTTTTGTGAGGATGCAAATGTGCGTGCAACCAATATGCGACAAACAGCAGAGGGGACAACATTTGATGCTGATATCACAACACCAACTGCTCTTGCCCACCGAGCATTAGCCCAAGGAGCAATTACAGTTTTGCCACGCAAAATAAAAGATCTCTATCTTCCTATGGTTGGTCAACACAACGTCCAAAATGCCTTAGCTGTTATTGCACTCGCACAAGAATTAAACTTGGATGATGCTGTTGTGAGAAGTGCATTTGCCGGATTTTCTGGAGTAAAACGTCGCTTCACTAAAACAGGCTCTGGTGCTGGTATTACAGTTATTGATGATTATGCACATCATCCTGTAGAAATTAAAACAGTTTTGGCAGCAGCAAGGCAAGCAACAAAAGGTCGCATTGTGGTTGTTGCCCAGCCCCATCGTTATAGTCGGTTGCATTATTTTTTCTCTGATTTTGTGTCTTGTTTTGAAGGAGCAGATGCTCTTATTGTTGCGCCGGTCTATGGTGCAGGGGAGGCACCCATTGAAGGAGCGACATCTTCACATTTGGTAAAAGCAATTCAAGCATCTTCAAGTTTTAAAGTTCATGAATTAACCGATTCAGAAGATTTAGCATCTTTAGCATATTCATTATTTTCGGGGGGGCCCAAGGAAGGGGATATGATTTTGTGTGTAGGCGCGGGAACTATTACCCAGTGGGCTGCAGCGTTGCCAGTACAATTGAATACTCTGGAAGTTCCTCTTAAAGTGGCGAACTGATGGTTGATTGGAATGATCAATTGCCCGAAGTGCGCGGGCGATATATTCCGGGAGCGCGCTTGGCAGAACACACATGGTTTCGTGTAGGTGGGCCAGCAGAAGTTCTTTATCGTCCCGAAGATGAAAATGACCTCGCTCACTTTTTGTCAAATAAACCTCAAGGGGTGCCAATTGCAATTATAGGTGCAGGCTCAAATGTGCTCATTCATGATGGGGGTGTTAAGGGAGTTGTCATTCGCTTAGGTCGTGGATTTTCAAGTATACGTATAGAAGAGGAGCATCTTCATGTGGGAGCTGCGGCTCTTGATCGAACAGTGTCCTTAACTTGTCGTGATGCCGGATTGGGAGGGTTTGAATTTCTTGTTGGAATTCCTGGGACTATAGGAGGAGCAATTCGAATGAATGCAGGAGCCTATGGAGCTGAGATAAAAGATGTTCTGGTCTATGCTAATGTCCTAGACTTGGAAGGCAAACATCATCGATTAACAGTAAACGATCTTGCAATGAGTTATCGACATTCCTCACTGCCGGAGGGATGGATTGTAACAAGTGCCGTTTTAAAAGGCGTCCCATCTCAAGATCCTCATACGATCGGTACGAAAATTGAAAATATTTTGAAAGAAAGAGAGTCGACTCAACCTATCCGTGGTCGTACTGGTGGGAGTACCTTTAAAAATCCTCTGCAAGAAAAAGCTTGGAAACTTATAGATGATGCTGGATGCAGAGGATTAAAAAAAGGGGATGCACAAGTATCTGAAAAACATTGTAATTTTTTATTAAACCTAGACCAAGCAACGGCATTTGATTTAGAATCTCTTGGGGAAGAAGTTAGGCGCCGTGTCTATGAATCAAGTGGCATTTCACTGGAATGGGAAATTATAAAAATGGGATATGAAAATAATTCATAATAAATGAAGAGATTAACAATGACAAAAAAACGTATAGCAGTATTGATGGGTGGTTGGTCAACTGAAAGAGAAGTTTCTTTAGATTCTGGCCGACTGGTCGGCACTGCCTTACAAGAGTTAGGGCACGACGTTATTCCTGTAGATGTAACACGGAATTTAAATCAATTGATGATAGATTTAACACCGAAGCCAGATATTATTTTTAACGCTCTCCATGGGGTTGGTGGAGAAGATGGCGCGATACAGGGACTTCTTGAAATTATTGGAGTTCCTTATACGCACTCTGGAGTTGATGCGTCGGCGATTGCTATGAACAAAGTACTTTCTCGCAAAATTTTTGAACGAGAGGGGATTGCTGTTCCACCCTGGAAAATTGTTATGAAAAAAGATATTGATGCGGCGCATCCCATGCCATTGCCCTATGTTATAAAGCCATTGAATGAGGGATCAAGTAGAGGCGTTTTTATCATTAAATCCGAAGAAGATTTTAAGAGATTTCAAAAAGAATGGGCCTTTGGTGAAAAGATCCTTATTGAAAAATTTATAGCAGGGCGCGAAATTCAAGTTGGTGTGATGGGAGACAAAGCAATTGGGGCAATTGAAATTCGACCTCGAGAAGAATTTTATGATTATACGGCAAAATATACGCCTGGAAGAGCAGAGCATTTTATGCCAGCTCCCATATCTACTGAAGCTTATGAACATGTATTAAATTTAGGACTCAAAGCTCACACTGTTCTTGGTTGTCGAAGCGTATCAAGATCAGATTTTATGTATGATGAGGCCGAAGATAAATTTTATTTGTTGGAAATAAATACACAGCCCGGGATGTCACCATTATCTCTGCTTCCTGAAATTGCAGCACATAGTGGGGTATCTTTTAATCAGCTTATATCTTGGATGTTAGATCAAGCCAAATGTGATTATGCACCATGCGCTCATTAAAAGCAAAACCATCACCCTCTAGATCAAGGTCCCGCGCACCTATTCAAAAAAGAGGCTCACCTACATGGCGTGTTGAAACGACAGTTCGTAAATTTTGGTCTAATAGGATCATAAAAGTTGCGATAATTGGTGCTATATCTGCTGTAGTCTCCACTATTGTATGGTGGGCGGATTATCCTCAACGTGTTGGAAACTTTATTTCAAATTCTTTTGTCATGGCAACAGGGCGGTTGGGATTTTGTCTTACGGATGTTTTAGTTGAAGGGAGGCAAAACGCACCATTAGAAAAAGTACTAAAGGTTGTTGATGTGCATCATGGGGCGCCATTATTAGGGTATGACCCCTATCAAATAAAAAAGCAACTTGAAGAAATTTCTTGGATTCGGAAAGCGACTGTAAAACGACAACTTCCTGGAGTTATCTTTATTCAAATTAATGAGCGCCTGCCGGTTGCATTATGGCAGCATCATCAACATCATTATTTGGTGGATGAATTGGGTGTTATTATTAGCAGTGATAATCTTGAAGTATTTAACAAATTACCTGTCATAGTGGGTGGAGATGCCCCCGTTCATGCTCCACATATTTTACATCTCTTAGAGAAGTTTCCAAGTATTAAAAAAAGATTGACGGCTTTAGTAAGAGTTGGGGGGCGTCGGTGGGACGTCCATTTAGATAAAACTCTTCATATAAAGCTTCCTGAAATTAAGATTGAAGAAGCTCTTGCACGATTAGACTTGTTAATAAAGCAAAAAAGAGTTAATACATCTGAGGTTTCTGTTATTGACCTGAGGGTCCACAATCAGATGGTTGTCCGTTTGTCACCTTCAGCAAGTGTGCGACTAAAGGGCAAAGGGAAAGAAACCTAATTCAACAAGACAAATAAAAATTAATTAGATACACTATATTTATGAATATATTTACAAAAAATACTATTAAGAATCGCAAGGAAATTTTTGCTGCGCTGGATATTGGAACCAGTAAAGTTTGCTGTGCAATAGCCAAAATAGAAAATCGTACTCATGAAAAGGGCGGAGAGGTTTTGCGTCTTATTGGTGTTGGTCATCAATCTTCCAAGGGAATTAAGGGCGGTCACATTGTTGATTTAGAAGCATTAGAGGATTCAATTTTAAATGCCGTTCATTCTGCTGAACAAATGGCAGGACAAACAATTTCAGAGGTGTGTATAAATTTACCTGCCTCTAGCGTACAATCTCAAACATTCGAATCTCATGTAAGTATTGCAAATCAAACCGTTGATGAAACTCACATACGTCGATTGTTAACCATTGGACGGAACGCCCAAATTTCTGAAGATCAACAAATTATCCATGCATTACCCATCAGTTACTCGATAGATAATACGCATGGGATTCATGACCCCAGAGGGATGGTTGGGAATCAATTAAGTGTAACCATTCATCTTGTAACAGTTCCAAAAATGCTCATTCGGAACTTTCAAAATTGCATTGGGCGGTGCCACTTAGATATCAGTAATTTTGTCGTAACTCCTTACGCCTCTGGTTTATCAACACTTGTGGATGATGAATTAACTTTAGGTGCAACAGTTATTGACATGGGGGGAGGTACGACAACGATTGCTTCCTTTCTTGATGGGACTTTAATTCATATTGATAGCCTCCCTATTGGAGGTGCGCATGTGACAAGTGATATTGCGCGTGGAATCTCAACACCTTTGGTTCAAGCTGAACGTCTTAAGACATTATATGGTACAGTTGTTCTCTCATCTTCTGATGAAAGAGAAAGCATCGTTGTCCCTCAATTAGGGGAAAATCAAGAGCCACAAACTCATCAAATTTCGAAATCTATGCTCACTCATATTGTGCGTGCGCGTATTGAAGAAACGCTTGAACTCATATGGAAACGTATTGCATCTACTGGGATGGATAGACTTGTTTGCCAAAGAATTATTTTAACAGGTGGTGGAAGTCAACTTCCAGGTATAAGAGAGATGGCTGCAACATTGTGGGGTCGACAAGTTCGACAAGGCCAACCTTTGGGCGTCATTGGAGCGAGTGATTTTGCAACTAATCCTATGTTTTCAACTTGTGCAGGTTTATTGCAATATAGTTGGCGAGATTATACAGGGAGTCAAAATACTGTTCCCCTTGAGTCAGCTCCCGCCCATTTCTGGCAACGTGTTGCGACATGGGTAAAGGAAAACTTTTAACTCACTTTTGTTTTTAATAAAGTGTAATTTTCCTTAGTGCCCTGTTTTTTTTAATGAAAAATAGTTTAACAAATAATCAAATTTTATAAATATACCTTCAGAGATAAATTGATGAGTCGTTGTAAAAATTATGGTGGATATTCTTCTTAATTCCGACTAACATTTTATTAAGTTTTGACTTGTAGAAAAAGGGATAGATAAATGGGTGCAGAAAATTTGGAATTAAAACCACGCATTACAGTCATCGGAGTGGGTGGAGCTGGTGGGAATGCTGTTTGCAACATGATTCGTGCAAAATTAGAAGGCGTTGAATTTGTTGTCGCAAATACAGATGCTCAAGCTCTCAGTAATTCTTTGGTTGAATCTGCACGTAAAATTCAATTGGGTTTAAATGTTACTCAAGGACTTGGAGCAGGTTCTAAACCTGAAGTGGGTCGTGCATCTGCTGAGGAATCACACAATGATATTATCCAGCTTCTAAGAGGAAGTAATATGGTCTTTATTACTGCCGGTATGGGTGGTGGTACAGGAACTGGTGCCGCACCTGTTATCGCGCGCACTGCGCGAGAGGAAGGTATATTAACTGTAGGTGTGGTTACTAAGCCATTTCATTTTGAAGGTTCTCACCGTGCGCGGACGGCTGAGCGTGGAATCGAAGAACTTCAACAATATGTTGATACCCTTATCATTATTCCCAATCAAAATTTATTTCGTATTGCTAATGAACGCACAACTTTCGCAGATGCATTTAAAATGGCAGATGACGTTTTGTATTCAGGGGTTCGTGGTGTAACGGATTTGATGATGATGCCTGGTCTTATAAATTTAGATTTTGCTGATATTAGAGCAGTGATGGCTGAGATGGGCAAAGCCATGATGGGAACTGGAGAAGCCGAAGGTGATAGACGAGCCCTTGATGCAGCTGAAGCAGCAATATCCAATCCTTTACTTGATGATGTTTCTATGAAAGGTGCCAAAGGAGTATTGATCAATATTACTGGTGGCTATGATATGACCTTGTATGAGGTTGATGAAGCTGCAAATCGTATTCGGGATGAAGTTGATCCTGAGGCAAATATAATATTTGGTTCTACTTTTGATGAAAAATTAAATGGGACAATCCGCGTTTCTGTTGTTGCAACCGGTATCGGTGAAAATCAACAAACTCATATCGCATCTACGTCCATGCTTTCTCCTGCTATGAATCGTCCAATTAATATGGCGACTGCCGTGGCTTCCCGTGATGCAACTTCTCCAAGCAATAATTGGTCTCAAAAAGCTACGCCAGCAGAGTCGGCAACATCTTTAAATAATTTGACCGATGCGGCAAAATCCTTGGAGTCCGAAAATGGGCATTCCAGCCTTAAGGAAGAAACTGCACATCAACCACAATCTTTTGAAGATCTTCCGTCCCTATTTGATTCGGAAGTTCCAGAATTATTTCAAAAGCAGGAGCCATCTGTTTCTGTTCAGACAGAATTGTTTGCACAGGAAAGAGTTTCTCCACCTAAAAATGAAGCGCCGTCTTCTGAACCTGCAGAGAATTCTGAGACACGTCGCCGTCCAACATCTTTATTTGAAAGGTTTACAGGCGTTTCTCGATCTAAGACACCATCGCAACCTCAACCACAGCCACAGCCCCAGCCTCAATCTCAGGTTCAGGCTTCCTCAGCGTCAGAATTGACACCCACTTTGGATGCGCGGCAGGCCGAAGAAATGGATATGTTGGAAATTCCAGCATTTTTGCGCAGAGGGTCATAAGAAGGTATAGTCCATTTTAAAATAAGAATCTCGCTGATATTGCGAACGAGAAAACAGGAAGAAAATTATGTCCGTATTGGTTGATGCAAAGCGGACTTTTAGCAAATTCTTTTTAAGAAATCAAAGCTGGTTTTGGACGCATCTGGGTGTGATTACGATGGGGTTAATGTTACTCCATGATCCTAATAAATGGAAATTACTTACGCCATATTCTGGTTATTTGTCTGTTTGTTTTTTTGCTACCACTCTTTCCTTAAACCCCCTTAAAACTCTTAAGCCTAACTGGGTCATTATAAAACGCATGAATCGTTATCGGCGTATGCTTGGTGTAGCCGCATTTTCATATGCTGTAATTCATATTTCATGTTTTATCATTAAGCGCGGCAGCATTGAGAATACCCTCCCTTATCTTGTACATCCAGCGCTTATTCCAGTCGTCTGGTTGGCATTTCCTATTCTGTTAGTTATGGCTGCTACAAGTAATAATTTTAGTATCAAAAAACTAGGTTTTGTAAAATGGAAAAAAGTGCATGTAACTGGGTACGTCGCAGAAGTTGCCATAATAGTACACATGTTTCTCGTTGGTGAACTTTTTTGGGCAGGCGTTATATTTACACCCTTAATTCTTTTACAATTTGCACGGCGTCGGCTTAAAAAGCGGCATGCGGCCGCGATTCTTGAAATATAATTCCCTTTACCCTTCACTTAATTGCTATGTGTTTTATTCTGTATGCAGTAATTTCAGCATATTATTTTAAAGTTCACTATGTTGGGCTTTAGGCAATGGTATCATGATACCACCATATTAAATACCTTACAAATAGCCCATTTTAAGCTTGACGAAACCACTAAGTTATCCTAAAACCATAATGAATAGAATTTTTTGACGGATAGAGAAAGACGATGAAAACATTTTCCATAAAGCCAGCTGATGTTAAAAAGAAATGGCTTCTGATCGATGCGCAAGGCCTCGTTTTAGGACGTCTTGCTGTGATCGTTGCAAATATTTTGCGCGGCAAAAATAAGCCAGAATTTACCCCCCATGTGGACTGCGGTGATAATATAGTTATTATCAATGCCGAGAAGGTATGCCTAACAGGAAATAAATTAAAAGATAAGAAATTTTATTGGCATACAGGGTATCCTGGCGGAATTAAGGAGCGTGCTATCGGAATGATTCTTTCTGGGAAGCATCCAGAACGTGTGATCACAAAAGCCGTTGAGCGTATGATTCCAAGAGGTCCATTGGGGCGCCAGATTATGAGCAATTTAAAAGTTTATGCCGGTACGACACATCCTCATGCGGGACAAAATCCTGAAGTTTTCGATGTTGCGGGCCTGAATCAGAAAAATAGAAGGAGTATTTAATCGTGGCGCGCGACAAGATTGTTTTGGAAGATTTGAAGTCTGCTGTTAAAGAAACATCTAAAGCAGAGACGAAGGAAATTAAGGAAACTGAACCCGTTAAACCAAAGATAGATAAAATGGGGCGTTCATATGCAACCGGTAAAAGGAAAAACGCTATAGCGCGCGTTTGGATTAAACCTGGCAAGGGACAGATCGTCGTCAATGGGCGTTCGAGCACACAATATTTCGCACGTCCTGTTTTGCAGATGCTTATTGCACAACCAATGGAAGTTGCAAATCGCAGTGGTCAGTTTGATGTCTGGTGTACCGTTGTTGGCGGTGGATTGTCTGGGCAGGCTGGGGCTGTGCGTCATGGTATTAGCCGTGCCTTAACTTTCTTTGAACCAGATTTACGCCCCACTTTGAAACGCGGCGGCTTTTTGACACGTGATAGCCGTGTTGTTGAACGTAAGAAGTATGGTCAACGTAAAGCGCGTCGTCGCTTCCAATTCTCTAAACGTTAATTTGAGTGTTGGGCAAATGAATATTCTACTTTTGACCTGTTAAAGGAGTTTTGTTATGGCAAAATCAGCAACAATCGCAATAAAGATGCTCAGTTCAGCAGATACGGGATTTTATTATGTGGCTAAGAAAAACCCTCGTAAAAAACCAGAAAAATTTGAATTTCGAAAATATGATCCTGTGGTTCGTAAGCATGTCTTGTTTAAGGAAACCAAGATTAAGTAAGAATCAGAGATCAATCAAAGTTCCTCTTGTGCCAGAAGGCTTAGAAAGGTTCTAAAATGCGTATTATTGTTGGTAAGAAGTGTCATCACTTATCTAATACTGAATTCATAAATTGATATCAGAATTGAGATTCCATCTTAATTGACGTGGGTACCGGTGACGGTCGCTTCGTTCTAGATCAAGCCAAGAAATTCCCTCACAAATTGTGTATAGGTCTTAATGCAGCCGCTGATGCATTACGTAAATCGTCCTTAAAAACACAAACAAAATCTGAACGTGGAGGTGTGACCAATGCCTTATTCGTTTGGGCAAACGTTGACTCACTTCCCCCAGAGCTTGAGGGGATTGCTTCCGAAATTACCATTAACTACCCGTGGGGTTCGCTCCTGCGCTCTTTGGTTTTACCTGACTTGGAAGTATTAAGGGGTATTGCTCGATTAGGGCGTCCTGGGGCATCGCTCACGCTCTTAATTAACATTTCAGTGTTCGACAACCCTACCTATTGTCAAAAGCTTGGCCTACCATTGAGGAAACCTGAGCAGCTTGGGGATGTCCTTTCTGCAGCCTATTGTGAAGTTGGTATTGAGGTTAAACACACTCGTCTGTTGGGCCAAAATGTCCCTTACCGAACAACTTGGGGTCAAAAATTGACACAAGGATCGGGCCGTAGGCAAACATTAGTGCTAGACGCTATAATTCGATAGAAGTCATGAGAGCTCATCTAGAGTATTTGTAGAATACATTTTAAAATCTTTGCATCGGGAACATTCTTGCGGGGGATAGAAGCGCCCCTTTTTAATAATGCGTCTTAATATTTAATATAGACTTTTCTATTTTAAATCTCGCTTGTCTTAAGAACAATAAAAAGGGTATAAAAAATCAAGTTTCTCTCTAAACTTAAATTCGAAATAATTATAACAATTAAGGATTCAACCGATGGCACGCACATTAAGCCTCTTAAGATTTATTGCGATCAACCTTGTTTTTGCTTCATCTCTCTTCTATGTGTTTCCTTCATGGGCTGCTGAATATGATGAAAAGAAAGAAAAAGAAGTAAACTCATTTTCTTCAACTCTTTCAGCGCTAGATAGTGATGATGAGAGCGACTTTGAGGGCCCCGTAGAGGATGTGGAGGTTGCTAAGACCAAAGAGTCAATTGTGGAAGGCTTTATGAAGTCCTACAGTGGTGGACGATTTTTGATTTTTGCATTAACACTTGCTGATCAACATCCTCCTTATCATGACATATATGAAAGGGGAAGTTCACTTACAAGGAAACCTCACGAGTTAGAAGCTACAAGTAAGGCTTGGTTTGAAGCTGAAGAAAAAGAATCAGATCCTTTATTAAAAGCAGTTTGTAGATATATGGGAATAAAAGTGAGGCCCTTAAATGCGGATTATAAACTCTTAAATTATTATAATGATCATTTCGATTTAATGGATCATCTTGTAACTATGGCAAGTTCATATTCTGATCCAAAGACTGCTTTAATAATAAAAGTGATGGCAGCTTTTGAATGCCATGAGTTGCAACGAAACATGGGGTCACATAATAAAACTTTAATCGAGCACAATCCTTCAATTGGTTCTAACGAGCCACTCCCAATGGCTTTATTTGTGCGCCAATATCAACAAGCAACTAGAATCTGGGCGGATCTTGCCCAAACAGATGATGTTGTAACTCTTTATAGCGTTCTCCAGGCACATCCTCTTACTCATAATGCTGACTACTACGCAGCAGCATTTGGACATTATTCATTTGTAATTGATGAACATCCTATTTTTGCTCAAAGTAAAGCAAAAATTATTTCCGGCTTATATACCCATTACTTTTGTGGTTATTTGTTTTCAGGACCTATGATGGAAGAACCTGAAGTTCCTGGGAAACCAGGGCTTCAAGGTCTAAGGGGTGTCATTGAAACTTCTATCGAAGCTTCAAAATATTTCTCTGATTTAAGTATTGCTACTGCAAGCAAGGATCCTTATCAATCTTATCAATTTCTCTTCTTTGCAGCAGATTTGAGAAAGAGATCCCTTCAGATTATGGATATGCGTGTGAATTCTCCTGTAAATCTTTTATCTCCTAATGATCCTAAGATTGTTCCTGTAAAGAAGGAAGGAGAGGGAGCAGAGGAAAATAAAGAAGAAGAGGCGGAGGAGTGCTATGCAATTATTTCAAACTTTTGTACTGCTCCTGAAGAAATAGCCATTAGCCCAGAAGAATTGGCGCTCATTCAGAAAGAAGAAAAGGATAGAGATGTCTTTTTGAAAGAAATTTACGAACGTGCCATTTTTCTCTTTGCGATATATGACGACGTTTTCCTACATAGGGGGAAAGATGTTTCTGCGCAATTTATGATTGATATGACAGACGCTCACCGTTGGTTAGGGGAACACTCTTCAAATGAATTTAAGAAACAACACAAAATGAAAGCTGGCAAGTATGCTGAGAAAGCTAGAAACTTGGCCTCGGAGTATGAAGCACGAAATATATTTTTAAAAGCGTTGAGGCCGGCGGATTCGCGTCTTTTATCTTTTATCTATAGATAAACCTCCTCCACAAAGATAAATGAGGGAATAAACACCATTCCAAGATGGATGCCAGTTGGTTCAAACCAACTGGTTAAGATATAAAATTTGTTGTGGCTTATTGAGGAAGAACAGATACGAAAGAGCGATTCTTTTGTCCGCGCTTAAATTCAACAAAACCATCCGCCAAAGCAAAGAGGGTGTGATCTTTTCCCATGCCAACATTCTTTCCTGCATGGAACTTGGTTCCTCTTTGGCGAACAAGAATATTACCAGCTAACACATGCTCTTGGCCAAACTTCTTGATACCTAACCGGCGACCGATTGAATCGCGGCCGTTACTTGTACTTCCACCGCCCTTTTTTTGTGCCATAGTTTAAGCTCCTTCTGTTAGGCTCCAGGTTATTTCCCTGTAACAATTTTCTTAATCATTAAAACCGTCAAATTTTGACGATGACCCTTTTTGCGTCGGTAATTATGGCGACGCTTCTTCTTAAAAATAATGACCTTACGATCACGCATTTGCTCCATGACAGTGGCTTGGACTTTAGCGCCTGGAACAGTTGGTTTCCCAACAACGACATTTTTACCGTCACTGACCATTAAAACTTCGCTTAAGTCAATGGAAGCTCCTGGTTCAGCATCAAGCTTTTCAACCCAAAGAACATCATTTTCGTGAACGGTATACTGCTTACCACCGGTTTTGATTACTGCAAACATGAGGTCACTTTCCCGAAATTAAAACAATACATAGGGCTCATGATACGCTCATGGCACCACGTCCTTATTTTGTCTATCGTTATTGGGCATGCTATGTCAAGATTTTTGTTATGAATCTGTGATTTTTGTGGATTTTATGATCCGTCATTTAAAGTTAACTCTAAAAAATCAGGGAATTTAGTGAAAATTGGTATCCTTAAAATTTAATGAGGATGGGTTGGTTTCCCATAGTCCAGGGCGCATAATTTTCCATGACTTTTTGAAAGAGGGGACTCGAAGTCCATAAATCCAGCCATTCTTTTAGGTGAGGATAGGGTTGTTCTTGAAACCATTCAGGTTCTACTTTTGAAAATTGACGAATAAAAGGGAAGAGAGCAATATCAGTGAACGTGGGAGTTTTCCCGGTTAAGTATGGGTGTAATCGTTCTTCAAGTAGTCTTAAAAATATCTCACATTGGTGACGATCATTTATATCAATCCTGCCACCAAATCGTTCTGGATATTTATAGTGATCTAAGGCGTGTTTAAAGGTTGTATCATTTTCCTGGATGATTTCTTCGTCTTCGGGAGATAAAGGGGGTGATTTCAGTGCCCATTTCATGATATGTAAGCTTTCCTCAAGAACCGTCCCATCTTTCAATAGCATCACAGGTACAGTGCCTTTAGGAGAAATTGTGAGCATTTCAAGAGGTTTGTTCTTTAAACTGACTTCCCGATGTTCATGGGGAATTTTGGCTGTGTACAGAGCGAGTCGAGCGCGCATTGCATAGGGGCAACGACGAAATGAATAAAGAACAGGGACGGGAATCAGCTCTTCCACTTAATATTGCATCCCATGCTGGGTTTTTGTTGGGAATCAATTGGTTTGCCGGCTATAAGGCAGTCCAAGGCGGATCTTAAGTCTGCCCCTGTTACAGGAATACTGTTATTAGGTCGAGAATCATCCAATTGCCCTCTATAGACACACTTTAAGTTTCCGTCAAAAATGAAGAAGTCTGGTGTACAAACTGCATCATAAGCTTTTGCGATTTGTTGAGATTCATCAAAGAGATATGGGAAATTAAACCCAAGAGTTTTTGCAAGAGCAGACATTTTCTCAGGCCCATCTTCAGGATGGGTAACAGGGTCATTTGAACTGATCGCAACAAAGGTAATTCCCTTTTTCTCATACTCTTGAGTAAGTTTTAAAATTTCAGGAAAAACATGTTTTACAAAAGGGCAATGATTGCAAATGAACATGATAACAGTTCCCTTGGGAGACTTAATCCCTTGGAGAGATACTTGGTTTCCTGAAACAGTGTCGAAAAGGGAAAAATCAGGTGCGGGGGATCCAAGGGGAATCATTGATGAAAGTGTTACGGCCATAGCTCTAGTCCATTTATTGATTATGGTTTTGGTGCATTCAATTTGAGTTCAATTTGTGGCTTTGGGGCAAGGATTTCTAAATATTTTAGAATGGTAGTTAATGTTGGATAGTGTGCGAGAATTTCACCTACATCACTGCGATCCGTGTCGAATAAGAGCTCAATAAAGGATTTTGGAGCTGGTAAGTGTACAAGGGTGATAGGAGCATCGGTGCCGAGCCCTACTTCATTTTTAGCAAGCTCCAGAGCAACGTTTAGCCCACCAAGAGCATCTATGAGCCCCTTTTCTTTAGCCTCTGTTCCGGTCCAAATTTGTCCCTTCGCGATTTCGTGGACTTTTTTGAGGGGAAGTTTTCGACCAATGGCAACTTTATTTTGAAAAAGGATATAAATCTGATCAAGATAATCATTTAATTTTTTCCATCCGTGAGTAGAAAGAGGGCTACCTCTTGACCATATTTGCGCATTATTTCCATTATGAATATCCCCCCAATGCACCCCAAAATTTTCCCAAAAACCCTCTGTTACGATTTTTCCACCATACACTCCAATGGATCCCGTAACCGTTGTAGGTTGGGCAACAATTTTTGTTGCATTACACGCAATTAAATAGCCACCAGAAGCAGCATAGTTTGACATAGAGGCAATTATGGGCTTTTTTGTTTTTGCGCGCTCAATTTCATGACCGATGAGTTCTGAAGCAATTGCACTTCCCCCCCCAGAATCAATGCGTAAAACAATGGCTTTGATATCTTTATCTTCAGCGGCATCATGTATACTCTTTGCAACTTCGGCAGCATTCATAACACTTTCTTCAGAGAAAGGATTACGCCCTCCTTTACCCTTAGAAATCACACCTTCGGCATAGACAATTGCAATTTGTTCCTTAGTAGAGGGGGGTTTTATGAGACGAGAATATGAATCGAAAGAAACGTACTTGGGTTTTTTACCTATATGGTTCTCAATAGACTCTTTAACTTGGTCTTTATATCCAATTGCATCGATCATTTTTGCCTCTTGGGCTTGGGCGACCAGAAGAGGGGATGTGTTGAAGATTTTCTGCACTTCAGCTACTTCCAATCCTCGATCAGCAGCAATCTCAGAGATAATTTGAGCGCTCAGATTATCGATAACTCTCTGCATGTTAGCTTTATAGGGGGGTGTAAAATCAGTTTCTATAAGAGATTCAACAAAACCCTTATATTCTTCCCGACGGCCCATTTGGGGGTGAATTTTGGCTTTTTCCAATAATTTTTTGGCAAAAGGCACCTCAATCATAATACCAACCGTATTTAAAGTACCCAGCGGCATCATCCAAATTTTTGTTGATAAGGAAGCAAGATAATAATTTTTTGTTCCATTCGAAAGTTCTCCAAAGGTGTCTGCATAGGTATAAACGAATTTACCTGTCGCCTTGAAAACTTTGAGAGCTTCTCTAATTTCTTGAGCAGTAGCAATATTTAAGTTAGACCCCTCCAGAGAGAGGAATACACCTTTAATACGCTTATCTTTCGCTGCATGATGCAATCCTTCAATAATAGAGTAGGTGGATATAGATTGGCCGTGTATGAGCGAACTAAGACCTCGTGAAGAAGGTTGTTCGGCAAGGGTTTGATCTCCGAGAGTTAGACATAAAACAACATCAGAATCATTAGATGCTACTGTTGAAGTAGACGGGGACAGCTGATACACAGACCACGCAAAAATAAGAAAAATGAGAACTGTAAGTGCGCCAATTGCTGCAAAAAATCTAAGAAAGAATCTTCGCATAATGTTCTCCGATCGCTGAAATAGAAATTTATGTTCCTAAGATACTAACAAAAGCCTTACTACTTCTTTAATATTGACCTGTTATACTGTTGCAATATCAGGAGCATCCACTGCTTTCATGCCAACCACATGATATCCGCTGTCTACGTAGTGTATTTCCCCTGTTACTCCACTTGAAAGTGGGCTAAGTAAGTACACACTTGCGCCACCAACGTCATCTAAGGTTGTATTTCGTTTTAGAGGCGAATTGTATTGATTCCATTGTAGAATATAACGGAAATCACCTATCCCTGACGCAGCTAATGTTTTGACAGGACCAGCAGAGATCGCATTTACCCTAATATTTTTAGATCCTAAATCCACCGCTAGATATCGGACACTCGCTTCTAGAGCCGCTTTGGCAATTCCCATTACGTTATAATGAGGCATAACGCGTTGTGCGCCGTGATAGGTCAGTGTAATTAATGATCCGCCCTCGTTCATAAGCTTTGTGGCTTCTCTGCAGGTTTCTGTGAATGAGTAGCAAGAAATATCAAGAGAATTTTGAAAATTTTGTCGTGAGGTATCAACATACTTTCCTTTAAGCTCTTCCTTATCCGCATAAGCGATGGCATGGACAACAAAGTCGATAGATCCCCATTTCTCTTTAATCTCCCCAAATGTACGTTCAATATCTCCCGCCTTACTGACATCGCAAGGAATAACGAAATCAAATCCTAAGGAACTTGCAAGGGGTCGGACGCGTTTTTCCAAAGCTTCTGATTGAAAGGTAAAAGCAATCTCAGCGCCATGCTCCGCTAAGCTTTTTGCGATTCCCCATGCTAATGAATGATCATTGGCAACACCCATGATTAGTCCACGTTTTCCAGCCATTAGCTTTGTCTTTGTGCCCATTTCTGTCATTATTTCGGTCCTTTTAATCATTTTCTAATATATAAATCTTATGGTTTATATATGGCGCAAAGTAGGTCTCTCATTCAAGCAAATCTTGCTGCTGTGGGATTAGAAAAAAAATTATAAGGATTTTCAATGCAGAATTCTCGAGGGTTTTATAAGGAAAACTCTATAATTTGACTTGAGTAAAAATCTAAATTTTAAATAAAAACAAGTATGTAGATTGCAATTATCTCAGTAAAAGTGCAGATTTGATATTTTGGCTTATTAAAAATTTATTAATGATCAATTGACATAAGAAAGAAAAAACCTATTTTGTAACCTGCAGATATTTACTGAGGGAGTTACAAAAATGAATTTAAAATCATTACTCATTGCTGGTATGTTTGGGATTGTTTCTATGTGTGGAACATCTGTTTTAACTCACCAAACACTCGCTATGACAGTTGATGGTGGTCAAGTTACGCTTATAAAGCATGATCACGGTCGACATTGTGAAGGTGGACATTGTTACCATAAGCACCATCGCGCTGGACATCATCACCACAAACACCACCATAAACATCACCATAAGCACCATCATGATCAAGGGCATCATTATGGTCATTATAAGCATCATCCGGGACTTCATCATGGTTCACAGACGCACGCGTATAATCCGGCCTATAACAGCCGTGCCCAATATTGTCACACCAACCCAATGGCTGGGGATTGTCAACGTTTTTGCCTCTTTAATCCAAAAATTTGTCATTCCTAAGGAATAACAAGTTTTGTAAACCGGGGCGAATGAAAAGTATAAGGTAAAAAAAATGAGAGGCAAATATATATTGCCTCTCATTTTCTTATGTTAAAACGAAATGATTTTTAGTAAGGACGGTTAAATCCACCGGGGTTGCGACCACCAGGACCGCCTCTTCCGCCACCGTTTCCACCACCAAAACCACGATTTTCACGTGGCTGTTGTGGGCGGGCTTCAGAAACGCCAATTGCGCGTCCCAAAACTTCTGTACCATTCAATTTTTCAATGGCATCGGCTGCTTCTGCATCTGTAGACATTTCAACAAATCCAAAACCCTTGCTGCGTCCGGTATCACGGTCTGTGATAACCTTTGCTGAAACAACTTTTCCGATAGAACCAAACAGTTCTTCTAGTGTTGAATCGGACAATGCGAAAGCCAAATTGCTAACATATAATTTTTTACTCACCAAACAAGACTCCTTTAAGTACTAAACAATAGGGCCGCTTAAAGAGGTCTTAAGTCAGGACTTGGGACTTCTAAAGCAACTTACAATGTAAGTATAGCAGAATTTTGGGTTAAAAAGTAGGGAAAAATGCAATAAAGCTAAAATTAAGTTGTAAATAAAAGACTTTTAAGGGAGTGGGCTCTTCTTAAATGGCGTCCCCTACGGGATTCGAACCCGTGTTGCCGCCGTGAGAGGGCGACGTCCTAGGCCTCTAGACGAAGGGGACACGCAGAAACACTGAGAAAGTACGCAATTTCTTTTGAAAATGCAAGTGTTAAACGAATGATATCTTTTAAAATAAAGCCCTGTTTTAGAAATCGTTTAGCTAGTCAAATAATAAAATTTTACGTAGAATTTATAATATAGGAGACCTTTATTAAGGGAAAATTAAATGAAAAAGCAATTGAAGAGTAGACCTTCAGATCGTTTTCTTAAAATTGCTTTTCGGATATCCATTCTTCTTAATATTATCTTAATTCCAATGGTTTTTCTAAAAGATCATTTCCTTTATTATCTCCACCACAGTCACAGTCACGATTGGCTTACAAAGCCAATTATGAGCAGCTCTTTATATAAATCCCTTTTTAAGGCTGAGCTGACAAAATCTGATAAAATCTTAAAACTTTACCAACTGATGAAAGATGTTCATGAAATTTTTGAAAAAAATGGTGTAAAATATTGGATTGACTCGGGAACATTGTTAGGAGCTGTGCGTCACAAAGGAATTATACCTTGGGATGGGGACATAGATATTGGGATGCATTTTGAAGATGGCTTTAAGTTTCAAAAAATGATCCCACAATTTCAAGAATTAGGTTACGAAGTAGATGAGGCGTATTTTGGCTTTAAAATATATTTAATCGAAAACAAGGAAGATCGTCTCCACAATGTCTGTTGCGATGTATTTATGGTAGCTAAAGATGTTGATAAATATTTTTATTATAGCCCTGGGGCCTATCAGCACTGGCCCGCCCATATTCTTGAAAAAGACATGTTTCCTTTAAAAAAATACCAATTTGGGGACATTGTGGTATGGGGGCCAAATGACCCAGAACACTACTTGAATCAGCTTTATGGGAATTGGAAGACCACAGCCTATAAAGGGGGAGAGCACTTTAAGCCGGGGGATGATAAAGATTTTGATTATACGCCCTTTACTTTAGAGAAGAATGATTTTGAGCCTGCCCAACCAACTGGTTCTCTTAAAGATCGGGTTGGTTAAGAAGTATTATGAGCGGTAAAAATAGATAATATATGGACCGATTATTTAATATTTGTAATTGATTCCTTTTATTTAACTTTATTGTTTACTAAATTCATTTACTTTTCGTGGATGATATGTTACAAAAACCCTTGAAAAACCTATATTCATTTCATAATTAAAAGTTATTATGTCTCAAAAATATTTAAAGATTATCATAGGAACTGTCCTTGCTTTTCTTATTTACTTAAATTCCAATGCTATTGAAAGACCTAATGTGGAAAGTAAGGCGAATCAAGAAAGTAGAGAAAGTATCTCTCCTAAACTCCTTCATGCACAAACACTTTCAAAAGTGATGATTGATTTGAAGATTCCTTTTTCAGTTTCTCAAGATGCTTTTAAGAAAATTTATACTCTTACAGATGATATCGTTACTCTTTTTGAGAGAAGTCCTTCTCTACCGATAGGACTCTATTCCTCAGCGTGGCAAGCAGTTGAAAGCTTGAAAGAGATGAAAAAGGAAGATGCTGAAACTCTTATGGAAGACCGCCTGAGAGAAATAAAAGATGAAATTATATTTTTATCCTCCTTTCTAACCAAACTTTCATCTCCAACGCTGTCTTTAGCGCCAGATTTAGATGTAGGATACAGATTAGAGGAAGAACATGAGCCTGAGAAAGGAGAAAAGAATCTTAAGGTTGAACCCGGGCTTAAAGTGCCAGGAGCAGATTTAACAGGCTATCCATTTGTACTCTTTGATGGAAATGAAACGGAAGATAATAAGGAGTATTACAAAGCTCTTAGGGATTTCCAGGGTGATGCCCATCCTTCTCGTGTTCAATACAAAATTTTAGTATATGGTAAGAAAGAGGCAGGGAACAAATTTACCCTGGCCATTCGTGCCCATGATTTAACTCAGGGTAACGAGCGTACAGTCCTTTGGTTCCCAGAGCATGAGAATCTAGATTTTCGAGATATAAATTCTCGTTTAGCTATCTGCAGTTTCTTTTTATCAAATACACTTTTATTTGGGCTTTATCATCTGGACCCACTGGAGCCTATACGTATTTTAAGCTCGAATAGGTTTTCATATGATGATCAAGCAAAAGAAGTCTTCCGTGTGGCTCGGGAAAGACTCCGCATAGAACATCAGGAAAGAGAAGCTAGAAAGGCGGCAAGGAAAGCTGCTAGAGGAGATTATGAAGCATTAATAGATCTACCGGGCTCTGAGCTTACAGGCTATCCCTTTGCACTCTTTAATGGAGATGAAACGGAAGATAATAAGGAGTATTATAAAGCTCTTAGGGATTTCCAGGCTGACACGCATCCTTCTCGTGTTCAATACACAATTTTAGTACATGGTAAGAAAGAGACAGGGAACAAATTTACCCTGGCCATTCGTGCCCATGATTTAAATCATGGCAAGGAGACAACAGTTCTCTGGATTCCAGAGCACGAGAATCTACATCGGCGAGATATATTCTCTCGTTCAGTTAATTGCACTTTCTTTTTATCAAATGCCCTTTTATTTGGAATTTATAATTTTGACCAATTGGAGCCCGTACGTATTTTAAGTTCAAGTGGATTTGCATACACTGAAGAAGCAAAGAGGATCTTCCAGATGGCGCGTGAAATAGTTTTTCCCGTATTGTAATTAGGACACTGTAATTTAGACCCTAAGGCAAAAAAATTACGGGACCTGGACGAATTCTTTTAGAATGGTGTTTTTGAGCTGAGAGGGGTTTGCAACAATTTCATCAGCTCCATGTTCTCTTAACAGAGATTCACCATGATAGCCCCAGGAGACACCAATGGCTTTTACACCTGCGCTTTTCGCCATGGCCATGTCCATGAGTGTGTCTCCCACCATAACTGACTTTTCAGCAGGACACATCATTTCCCTTAAGACACATTCCAATTTATCGGGATGTGGTTTCCCTCTATACCCACGTAAATGAATATCATGATCTGAACGGATGGTTTGAAAAAATCTACGAATATTATAGTGCTCAAGCTGAGCAAGAACAGGCTTTAAAGAACGAGAAGTTACAATTGATAAAATATATTCCTGACTCAGTTCATTTAAAAGATCATGAATTCCTTCAAAAAGAGGCATATCTGAAGGTTGATCACATATAAGATCATCAGTTATTTTATATATTTCAGTCAGATGTTTTATAAAATCGTTTATATCTCCCCATCCTTTGAAAACTATGGGAGGATTTGGATTCCCCATCACTAAATCCATTTCTGGTTGAGAGGGAGGTGAGAAGTTGTTTTGTTTGCTGTAAAACCTGGTCGCTTTATAATAAACAGACCTGCTGTCTGCTAAAGTTCCATCAAAGTCAAAGGCACAGAGCATTTTAAAACTCCTAATTTTTCTTTTTTCGAGGGAAGTTTATGTGCAGGTAATTTTTAGCGATATATGAGGAAATAATCAATATAAATATAAACCAAGGGCCCCACCATAGGGTAAATGTATTCCACTGATAAGGAGGAGATATTATAATCTGTGGACCATATTGGTCTATAAATTTATTCATAATTTCTTGGTCGGTTTGACCTTCATTTAACGCATTGCGGATTTGAGATCTTAATATCGCCGCGAGTTCAATAGGAGAATCATCGAGAACTTGCCCATGGCAAACCGGGCATAAAATTTTTTGACTTAGAGCGCGTGCGCGCGCTTCGAGGGCAGGATTTGCATGTTGTTCATGAGCCTCAAAAGCTAGGCCAGTGTTCATAAAAATCATTCCCAATATTAAAAGCTTCTTTTGCCGCATAAACCTTTTAATAAGAGCAATAACTCCTCCCAATGCAACTAAGAGTGCACCTACCCATAGAAGATTTATAAAGGGTTTATAGTAAGCATGAATACTCCATTGATGATTTTTATATTCGTCGCCGAGCGTAATATAAACATGACTCAAGTTTCCTAAACCAAATGAACGGATAGCAGACTCGCTGTGAATAATATTTTGCGTCCAATAAAATCTCTTTTCTGGAATGAGCAAAGTGTCGCCAGGCGTCAATCTAAAGGACAGTTGTTGGGCATTATAATTTTTTCCTTTATAAGTGCTGGCGTTCTCTAGGAGAAGGTGCCCTGGACCTATAGAAAAAGATTCTCCCAAGGCGACGGCTTTTATAACTTCTTTTTCTCCTAGACTGGATCCAATCATTCCTAAAGTTGCGATTCCAATGCCGAGATGAGCAAAAATCATTCCTGAAAAAATTTTTCTCTTTTTAAACGCATAAGCAAGCGTGGTCAAAATTACCCAAACGGAGCATGCAAATGCTGCAAGCCCTAAGATATGACGAATTCCAAATCCTGCATAAAGGATAAAAAGTAATATCAAGGTTAAACAGAAAAGGGAAAGAAGCCAGCGCGCATGGGTGGTGGGGAGATCTTTCCATGTGTACCATGTTCCAAGGCCAACCAGTGCAAGAAGAGGAAGCATCATAGGGACAAACGTTGCTTGAAAATAAGGACTTCCGACGGTAATTTTTTGACCAAAAGCTTCCAAAATAAGGGGATAAAGTGTTCCAAGTGCAACGGTGAATGTTCCAACCATTAAAATAAGAGTCATCAATAAAATGAAGCCAGAGCGCGACAAAGGAATGGTTGGAATTTGTGAACGTAGTTCCTTGAGTCTCCAAAAAAATAATCCAAATGCTGGTAATATGAGGAATGAAGATAAAATTAAAATGAAAGCTCCTCGTTCTGCATCAACGGCAAAATTATGGACAGAAACGAGCAAGCCGGAGCGAACTAAGAAAGTTCCAAGCAAACACAAAGCAAAGGTAAGTATGCTTAAAAAGAGAGTCCAACTTTGTAAAGATTTGGTTGTATCTAGAGAGCGTATGGTATGAATTAATGCCGTTGCAGAGAGCCACGGCATAAGAGCTGCATTTTCGACAGGATCCCAAAACCACCATCCTCCCCACCCTAATTCATAGTAGGCCCAGAAGCTTCCTAAAGCTACACCAACGGTAAGAAATGTCCAACAAAATATAGCCCAAGGTCGTAAAGTTGATGCCCAAGTTTTTGGTATTTTGCCAGCAATAAGAACCATAACTGCAAAAACAAAAGGAACGGAAGAACCGGCATACCCTATATAGAGAAGTGGTGGATGAACTGCTAAGCTTGGATCTTGGAGAAGAGGGTTTAAATCTTGTCCTTCTGTTGGTATGGGATCAACAAGAGCGAAGGGATCGCAGGCCATAAGAAGAAAAAGATAAAAGCAAAAATTAATAAATCCAAAGACAGGAATAGCAAGGGAGTATGGAAATTCTAAATTCTTTATATGTCTTATGACAAGGGCACCAAAAAGAGTCAAAATTAAAATCCACAAGAGCATAGAACCTTCGTGATGTCCCCACACACCTGAAATTTTGTAAAGCAATGGTTTTTGAGTGTGGGAGTGCAACGCAACGGTAAGGAGAGAAAACTGATCAAATACGTGAGCATACAGGAGGAACAAGAAGGCGAGTGTTACGAATATTACTTGCCCGTAAGCGAGTCGTAATGGATTTAGCAAAGATAAAGGACGTAATCCCACTGTTTGCAAAGTTGCAAGCAATAAAGCACCCCCAAGACAGGCTTGACCAATAAAGGCAATCATCATGAAGATTTTTCCATAGCTGATTCTTGACGTTGACATTTCTCTTTTGTTTTTAAAGATGCGGCTACTTCTCTTGGCATATAGTTTTCATCATGCTTGGCCAAAAGATAGGAGGCTTGAAATTCACCTTTTGAAGATAGTATTCCTTCAGCTACAACCCCTTGCCCTTCTCGAAAAAGATTAGGAACAACTCCTATGTATCGAACAGGAATTTCATGAAGACCATCAGTAATTTTGAACAGAATTGTGGTCGGATCAGGGTGTTGGAGACTGCCCGATTTTACGAAACCACCTAATCGAATTTTGTTTGTAGGCTTTGAGGCTAAAACATCTGTCGGCATCATGAAAAAAAGTAGGTGATTGTTTAGGGTAGTTAAAATAATCAGAGAACACCCACCTAAAAATAATGCGATAAGTATTAAGTACCAAAGACGCTTTTGCTTGGGGGACATTTCAGTTTCCCCGCTTGTGAAAAACGATGGCAAGAGATTCTCTTTTTTTCAATTGGATGCGTATTTTGCGATCTGTATGTTTCGTCCAATAGGATAAGGCAATCAAAATACAAGCTGCAAATATAAAGGCATAAAAAATATATACTATGTGTTCAGATGTCATATCGATCATGCAGCTAACTTCTCGTTTTGATTTATTCCTTCTCGCAATTGGTGAGAGCGGATTTTACGTATATTAATTTCTGTGCGAATGCGTATAACAGCTATTGAAAAACCATACGCTGCAAAAGCCATGGCCATGGAAAATAGGGGCGCTAACATTGTCCAATGTATGGCTGGTTTTGCTAAGCGAAAAACACTGGCTGGTTGATGTAATGTATGCCACCACTCAACAGACCATTTAATGATAGGGATATTAATCCACCCTATCAAAGCAATGACTGCACCTGCAGATAACGCTTTTTCCTCGTCATCAAAAAGTGTAACTAAAGTCCAATATCCTAAATATAAAAATAACAGAAGCAGCATTGACGTTAACCGAGCATCCCATGCCCACCAAGTTCCCCAGGTTGGTTTTCCCCATATAGCACCTGTTCCAAGGCTTATAAGAGTGAAAGCTATACCAATAGGGGCAATTGCTTTTGTGATAAGATGAGGTAAAGAAGCGCGCGTTACAAAACCCCAGCCACTTAAAATGGCCATAAAAGTATACACACTGAGCGCTCCCCAAGATGCTGGCACATGAATATACATGATGCGCACGCTCTCACCTTGTTGGTAATCTGGAGGGGAAAAGAAAAAGCTGAGCAGCAATCCCACGCATCCAAAAAGGCCAGTAGCTGCCATGCTCCAGGGAAGTAAGGCTTCTCCTTTTCGCAAGAGAAATTTAGGATGTGTCAGTCTTCGGATCATATCTCACTCTATTTATCTTAAGGATAATCGTAATGCAAATGGACAAGCAACCAGCGAAAGTGCACAGGCAATCAGGAGGAGCCCTCCTTGGAGCAAAAAATAAGGAAATGCGCCGCCACTTACGGAAGTGTTGATAAGGGAGCCCATGCTGACAATCATAATGGGAATCCCCAGAGGAAGGGTTAAGAGTGGCAGTAAAATTGCGTTGTTTGCGCTTGTGTTCAAGCATAGAGCACTCCCAACTGCTCCTAGAAGCATAAGGGTTAATGTTGCAGTTGCCACACCGAAAAGGAGAAGATAAGAGGCGAAACCAGAAATTAAACCAACAAACAAGACCAGCGGTATTCCCAAGCGTAACCAGTGGGTGATAATTCGGGCCAAAATATAGATTTCAATGGATTTTCCCTCACTCATCAGCCATTCAATGCTTCCATCCTCCCAGTCTTCACGAAAAAGCTGGTCGAGGCTTAAACTGACAATGCCACAGCTCAAACCAATGAGCAGAATAGGCAGAAAAGCTTGCCATAAGTCGGGATGATTAGAAGATAATAAACCGAAAGCAATCATCAAGTTTAAGAAAACAAACAAAACTTGAAGGATTGATTGAGGGGTGCGATATAAGTCCTGGCGTATTTGTCGAATAAAATTAACCATTGAGAGTAATAACCTTTGTTTTTGAAAGGGGAACTGGTGCGTGCGATGTAAGAACAGCAGCACCCCCTGTTTTAAGATGTTTCTCCATCATTTCCCAAAAATGCGCGGCCGCTGTTTTGTCCAGATGTGTCGTTGGTTCATCAACGAGCCATAACTTTGTTTCTGAGAGAGGGAGTCTGGCAAGAGCGACTTGACGCCTTTGACCAACAGAAAGAGTGCGTACTTCACGATCTAGCAGAGAACTGAGTCTTTTCTCCAAAAGAATCTTCATTAAACGTTCGGAGGTAGCACCCGTTTGATTTAAAAGATTTTGGCGAACTGTTTGATGCAATTTTAAAGCATTCAAATGGCCAACATAGCTTTGTTTTAGTCCTTTATTCTTTATAATAGCTGGGCGGGATTCTGGGATACCTGCCATACACCGTAGAAGTGTTGTTTTCCCAGATCCATTGGGGCCCACTAAAACAATGGCATCACCCGGACAGACTTCAAAACATAAATCCCTAAATAAAAGACGCCCTGCATAGGTGTAGGTTAAATTTGATACAATCAAAATAGGATGAGATGTCATGACGGCAATTATAACAGAATTGATGTAAATGCTCTATATCCATTCTCATAAGAACATGAATGTCCTTGACCCTGTGTTTCAGCTTGACTAGTTTAAATTTAAGGTTAGGACACCGGAAGATGAGGTTAAAATGTCTTCAAAAACAAACGGAAGACCAAAATCATTTCAGCAAATGATCTTGGATTTGCAACAATTTTGGGCAGAATGGGGGTGCGCCATTTTGCAACCCTATGATGTGGAAATGGGAGCGGGGACCTTTCATCCTGCAACCACTCTTCGTGCTTTGGGGCCAAAAACATGGAATGCGGCATACGTCCAGCCATCTCGTCGTCCAACAGATAGCCGGTATGGTGAGAATCCTAATCGGACACAATATTATTATCAATTTCAGGTAATTTTGAAGCCTGGTCCTGAGGATTGTCAGCAGCTCTACCTGGAAAGCTTGAGAATGATGGGAATCGACATTGAAAATCATGATATACGATTTGTGGAAGACGATTGGGAAAGTCCAACCTTAGGGGCATCAGGGCTGGGATGGGAAGTGTGGTGTGATGGAATGGAAATTAGCCAATTCACTTATTTTCAGCAGGTAGGGGGGATAGAATGTGAAGTTGGGTCTGTTGAAATTACATATGGTTTAGAACGCGTTGCCATGAACGTTCAAGATGTAAACAACTTTTTCCTGCTAGATTGGAATGGTGCCGAGGGAAGTCGCAAACTAACGTACAAAGATATTTCTTTTCAAGGGGAAAAGGAATTTTCTGCTTATAATTTCCTACATGCAGATAGGTCCATTTTATTGCAGCATTTTGTTGATGCAGAAAAAGAATGTGGAAAACTATTAAAGTTAAATCTTGCATTACCTGCGTACGATCAGTGCATTAAGGCGAGCCATTTATTCAACCTTCTAGATGCGCGAGGCGTCATTAGCGTGATGGAGCGCGCGAGTTATATTGGACGAGTCCGATCTTTAGCAAAAGGATGTTGCGAAGCGTGGCTACAATGTGAAAACACGAGGAAATAGCCATGTCAGAATTTTTAATTGAAATTTTTTCTGAAGAAATTCCTGCCAGGATGCAAGTACAGGCCGCTGAGGACTTGAAGAAAATTGTATCTGATGAATTGCAGGGTCGAACTTTAACTTTTACAAGTATCAATACCTACGTAACACCCCGTAGACTCATGCTCCTTGTTGAAGGACTTATTGAATCAACGGTTGCAACGACTGAAGAACGTCGTGGACCAAAAGTTGGGGCTCCTGAAAATGCTCTCCAAGGCTTTTTAAAATCAGCAGGTATTAAACTTGAAGAATGTATTCAGCGAGAAGGTTATTATTACGCTCACATTGAAAAGAAGGCGCAAGAGACACGAGCGGTATTGCCAGAAATTGTGAAAACATTTTTTTCAAAAATGAGTTGGCAAAAATCCATGTTCTGGGCTCTCAAAAACGGGGAAAAATCCCAAGCGTGGGTGCGGCCAGTCCGTTCTGTGTTAACGCTCTTTAATGGGAAAGAAGTGTCTTTTGAATTACCAACTTTGGGAATAACGACAGGAAATAAAACCTATGGACATCGGTTCTTAGCCCCTCAAGCCATTGAGGTTTCCTCTTTTGCTGATTATCAAACAAAATTAGAGATATCCTTTGTTGTTCTTGATCATCAAGACCGGCAAACGCGTATTCGCGAAGGCTTGGAATCTTTAGCGCGCAAAGAAGGATTAACATTACAATTTGATGAAGGATTGCTCAAAGAGGTAGCAGGGTTGGTTGAATATCCAGTCCCTCTCCTAGGAAAAATTGATGCAGATTTTATGAGTTTGCCAGGGCCAGTGCTTTCAACATCCATGCGTGTTCATCAAAAATATTTCACTCTTCGAGATAAAAAGGGTAATTTTGCTCCGTTCTTTGGCGTGGTTGCAAACATTCAAGCAAGCGATGGTAATGCTAAAATGATAGCAGGATATGAGCGTGTTTTGCGGGCGCGTCTCAGTGATGCTGCTTTCTTTTATAAACAAGATATTGAAATTCCATTGGAAGAATTATCACAGAAATTACACTCAATTGTTTTTCATGCGAAACTTGGAAGTCTTGGGCAAAAGGTTGAACGTTTGTGGACATTGGTGAATTTTCAAAATATGGGACAGGACGGAAAACGAGCTGCAACTTTGGCAAAGGCAGATTTACATACATCCATGGTTGGGGAATTTCCAGAACTTCAGGGAGTGATGGGGGAAATTTACGCTCTTGCTCAGGGAGAAAATCCTCAAGTAGCGGCTGCGATTCGGGAGCATTACCAACCCCAAGGTCCCAACGATGATTGTCCTTCCGCTCCTTTAAGTGTTGCCTTGGCGCTCGCTGATAAAATTGATACGCTTGTTGGTTTTTTTGGAATTGGAGAGGAGCCAACGGGATCAAAGGACCCTTTTGCTTTACGTCGCGCGGCCTTGGGTATTATTCGCTTAATTCGTGAAAATAACTTCCAAGATTTTTCTCTTGAATCTTTGTGTCATGAAGCATCAGAAGCCTATAAAACTCAAAATATTTCTTTTAAGAATGAGTTTGAAATAACTTCAGTTCTAGATTTTATTAATGATCGTCTAAAAGTTGCCTTGCGCGGTGATGGCATTCGTCATGATTGTGTAACAGCAGTGATTGAGGGGAGCAAATCAACCCCATACCATTATATGCCGTGGGCAATTGCGATGCGCGCAAAAGCTTTACAAGAATTTTTGGAAACACTTGATGGTCAAGCTTTGCTGGCTGCATTTCGCCGAGCACATGGAATATTAAAAGAAGAACAAAAGAAGGATGGCATTTTTTATTCAGGTGGGCGCGTTGCCCGTAATCAGCTTGTAGAAGGTCAAGAGTTAAATCTATTTGACAACATAGAAAAAATTATTTCAGGAAGAGACGCGCTGTTAAAATCTCATCAATATGAAGAACTGATGTCTCAATTGGCCACTTTGCGTCCTGTGGTTGATGCTTTCTTTGATTTAAAAGTCAATCATGAAGATGCTTCCATACGCGCACATCGTCTTGAACTTTTAGGAAAGTTGGCTGCTCAAACTGCATTGATCGCAGATTTTTCACACATTGAGGGTTGAAAGATTGATTTATCTGTTGCTATAGAGAATTGATTAAATATTGCTTATTTAAACTTATTATTTTAATCTCCCGCCTGCCAGTCTATACTTATCATTCTTTGTGGATGGCTTTGTAAGTTGTAATTAAAATAATGAATAATTATATAGATGCTAAACCTCAATTATGTGAATAAAATTATTAATTATAAGTGTTTATTACGCAGCATTGCCTTGCTTTTATTCAGTGGAGTGATTTCTTCTGAAGGTATGGCAATGGAACAAGGTATCAAACGCTCTTTTGATGAAATTTTAGATGAAAAAGATAAGTCCAAACAAATTTCTGTGTCTAAAAGAGTCAGATATGAGTCGGATAAAAAATCTTTTGAACAGTCAATGGATTTTGAAGAGGATCAAGTCACGGGTAAAGATGAAATGCTTTCAGAGGAACCAGTAACTAAACAATGGTTTCAAGATGATGATCCTATGTCTCCCTCAGTACTCGACCTCTTTCCTCCAGATTTTGGAAGCGAAGGAACTGTAGGATCCGACTTAGTTTCCACAAACCTGATATATTTATTATCCAGTTCTGATTTTTATAGAATGCAACAATTTATGTTTACTACAAATCTACTTGACCCGGAGCCTATTGATCCGGAGCCTAGTTTGTTTGACATACCAGATGAGGTTTTCCATTCTGGAATATTCTCAACTTTTGATCTTTATGACCTTGGCCGGTTTGAAATGGTCTCTAAATCATGCATGAGATTATGCTCAGATTCTGTTTGGCAGCGAGTAGGGCATGTGATTCAGGAAGATTACGGGCCTGATGTTGTGTTAACAAAAGAATTAATTAAAGGTCATCTTATGAGAGGCATGTTATTAACAATGCCTAATGAACAGGCAACTGAAAAGGTCATCGAGTTGTCTCAAGGTCAGTCTCCATTGTTACCTAATTTATTATCGACACGTCCACCATTCTTCGCGAAATTTTATAATTGTATAAAGCCAATTAACAGAGGGATTCTTGAAAGTTCATTTGATAGTTTTTTTAAGGAGACTTTTAAGGAAGATTTTTATAAAGCCTATGCCTCCAAATTCATGATTTTAATGCAACCAGACATTATTAAAGAACGATTGTGGATGCTTATGTTTTTTCAACGTGGCGTAGTGAAAGGAATATCTCCTCGGTCCACGCCTCTCAAAGAACGTTTTAACCTCCAACATTTCAAGGTACTTAATGATTTCTTGATAGAAAGGGGAGATAAAGGGGCAACGAATGAAAAGATAAAGGATCTATGTATTGGATCTAATGGTTATCCACGTGATAAAAGTAAAGCAAGAGAACTAAATGAGCAATTAGTTTCGATGGGATATAAAAGTGCACTCCTTCGAAAATTTCTTATACTTCTTAATGGAAATGATTATGATGCATGCGATTTTTATAATCGCAACCCACGAGCAGCTAGGGACCTCAATGATCAATTAGTTGCGATGAGAGATAGAACTGCAATTGACAGAAAATTCGAAGGACTTATAAAGGGAAAGCATGGTTATGAGCAGAATCTTCAGGTCGCTAAAGTCTTTAATGAACAATTAGTTGCCGAGGGAAATTATGATGCAATTAATAAAAAATATTACGAACTTTTTCACGGAATGGATTGTTATGAGCAGGATCGTCAGGCAGCTAAGGAGCTCAATGAGCAATTAGTAGCGATAGGAGATAAAAAAGCAATTGAAAGAAAATGTGAAGGGCTTTTTTTTGGCATTTGGAATTATGAGAAGAACCCCCAGGCCGCCAAAGACTTAATAAAAGAGTATGGCCTACAAGGACATTGGAAAACATATGGTGGACCAGAGTATCTTCTAAGTGATTACCCTGTCCAGGAAGTGAGGGATTTCAATGAGGAATTAGTCGCTGTAGGAGATATGGTTGCAGTAGATAGAAAATATCGCGGCCTTTTTCACGGATTGTGGGGTTATGAGGTGAACCCCCAGGCAGCAAGAGATTTCAATGAAGAGTATGTTCGGCAAGGTAATGCTGAAGCGATTAATCGATGGCTGGAAAGAATTACTAAAAATATTGACGGTTCGTTTGAGCGTATTTCCCAGTATTTTGTTTATGAAGCCTGGCAAACGAATGTTAAACAAATTGGCCAGCAAATACTGCAATATGTGTGTGGGATAGAAATGAAGTATAGCGACCGCAATTCGTTATATAAGGAACTTACTTTGTTCGTGGAAGATTATGCAGCAAGAGACATTCGTTTAGCCCATTATATAAAAGCTTTGGGAATGTTAAAAGGAATATGGGGTTTCAATCAAGATCAGGCAGAAGCAATAAAGTATATGCGCCGCCACTATCTCGCACTTTAAATTACCAATCGGGCTTAATTTTTAATATTTAAAATATGAAGCTAAATTAAATTATTTTTTAAATTTTTTGTTGTTATCTAGGATAATACCAAAAGAATTATCGATTACGTATTTTTTGGAGAGTAGCTCGAGTGTTGTAGGAGTCTTCCATTCGTTTGTAATGGCGTTTTGTATCTTCATAGGATGTTGAGGAGTACGGATTATCACCTGCTCCTTTCAATATTCCATCTCTCTTAGGAGCAAGTGAATCATTATAAGATGAAGAAGAATTTTTTTCATATTTCTTTTTATTTCCTAATGCGGTGTCCGTAACCATCTTCGCATTTTTTTCTTTTGGAAAATTAACTTTATGTGGTGATTGTAATATTAAACTCTCTCCCAAAGAGGACTTTGAAAGAAAAAAAATTCCTCCTAAAATGATAAGATGTGTAAATTTTATTTTCATGCTGTTGGAACTTTTCCTTCTTCAACGAGTTGAGTTAAAACTTCTTCAAATGGTGAAACAACCTGGTTTTCACCTCCAAGGCGTCGAACGGCAACTGTGCCATTTTCAGCTTCACGCGTTCCAACAACTAAAATAACAGGAATTTTTTGTAAAGATAATTCTCGTATTTTATAGCTTATTTTTTCATTTCGAAGATCTAACTCAGCTCGAATTCCTTTTTCTTTCAGTTTCGATAGTATCTCTTGGGCATACTTATCTCCTTCAGAAGTGATAGTCGCCACAACCACTTGAATTGGGGTCAGCCAAAATGGAAATTTCCCTGCACAGTGTTCGATGAAGACGCCCAAAAAACGTTCAAAAGTTCCCAAGATTGCCCGATGAAGCATGACGGGGCGATGCTTTTTTCCATCTTCGCCAACATAGGATGCATCAAGACGCTCAGGCAAAACATAATCTACTTGGAGGGTGCCACATTGCCAATCACGTCCTAAAGCATCTGTTAAAACAAATTCAAGTTTAGGGCCATAAAAAGCTCCTTCACCGGGATTGAGAGTATATTCCAAGCCTGCAGCAGTGGAAGCTTCAACGAGGGCCTTTTCAGCTAAGTCCCAAATATCATCGGTGCCAGCGCGTTTTTCTGGACGATCTGAGAAGCGTACCTTAATATCTGTAAAACCAAGATCTTTATAAATGCCCTTTAGAAGATCACAGAATGATTTTGTTTCGGAGATAATTTGTTCGGGCGTACAAAAGATATGGGCATCATCCTGAACAAATGCTCGCACGCGAAGCAATCCATGCAAAGATCCAGAGGATTCATTACGATGACAAGATCCAAATTCTGCCATCCGTAACGGAAGATCGCGGTAACTTTTAATGCCTTGTTTAAAAATTTGGACATGACAAGGGCAATTCATAGGTTTAATGGCTAAAATTTTGTCTTCTGATTCAACGGTAAACATATTCTCTCGAAATTTTTCCCAGTGGCCAGAAGCTTCCCAGAGTGAACGATCTAACAATTGTGGAGTTTTGACTTCTCGATAGCCGTTTGCCTCTAGCCGCGTGCGAAGGAAGGATTCAAGACCACGATAAAGTGTCCACCCTTTTGGGTGCCAAAAAACACTTCCCACAGCCTCATCTTGTATATGAAAAAGATCAAGTTCTGCACCGAGGCGACGATGGTCTCGTTTTTCAGCTTCCTCTAACATATGGAGATAATCTTTTAATTGCTGCTCTGTTGCCCAAGCGGTTCCATAGATACGTTGCAACATTGGATTATTATGGTCGCCCCGCCAATAAGCACCTGCGAGTTTCATCAACTTGAAAGCTTTGCCAAGTTTTCCAGTGGAAGGTAAATGGGGACCGCGACATAAGTCTACAAATTGCCCTTGTCTATAAAAACTTAAAGCTTCGTCGCCTGGAATGGACTCAATTAATTCAGCCTTAAAATTCTCTCCCTGTTGTTTATAAAATTGAATAGCTGTCGGTCGATCCCATTCTTCACGGGTAATTTTTTCATCCCGGTCTACTATTTCGCGCATCCGTTGTTCAATTTTGCCAAAGTCATCGGGAGTAAATGCTTTTTCGCGATAGAAGTCATAATAAAAGCCATTCGTAATCGCAGGGCCGATAGTGATTTGTGTTTCTGGATAAAGTTCTTTTACGGCTTCAGCCAAGACATGGGCAGCATCATGACGTAAAATTTCAAGGCCATCCTCGTCACTTTTTGTCACGATTTCAATAGTTGAGTCAGCAGGGACAGGCAGAGCCAGATCCTTTAAGACGCCATTAACACGAATAGCCACAGCTTCTTTCGCAAGACGAGGGGAAATGGAGGCTGCAATTTCAGTCCCCGTGACAATTGAATCATATTGGCGTTGAGACCCATCTTTTAATTTTATCGCATGCATAATAAGCCTTATCTCTTTCATATTTTTAGATTTCTTCCTTCTTTATCAATAACGAAGTCATCGTAAAGATTCAAGACATGCTTGATAAAAGAGGAATATTACTTATTATTTTTTGCTATAAAGTAAAATGAAAAAATCCATCCATCTTTTTAGTTGTATTGAGTATACTGCAACAAGCAGAAGTCCAAAAAGGAGCAATCTATGGCGAAGACAACAACACGATATGTGTGTCAAGACTGCGGAACCTGGCATCCGAAATGGGGCGGAAAATGTGAAGGATGCGGCGCATGGAATCGCTTAGTGGAAGAGCAAGTTGAGAGTAAGCGAAGCACAACGCGCCCCTCTCCTGTTGAATTTGTAGGCATTAGCGGAGAGACACCTCTTGCACCTCGAAAGTTAACGAATATTAGTGAATTTGATCGTGTATGCGGGGGCGGAGTTGTTCCCGGCTCTGTCCTGTTGGTGGGCGGAGACCCTGGTATTGGGAAATCAACACTTCTTTTACAGGTGGTTGCAGCCTTAGCTCGGCAAGTTCCGTGTGCTTATATTTCTGGTGAAGAAGCCATAGCACAAATACGTCTCAGGGCCCAAAGATTGGGCGTAGAGGGAGGATCTCAGCTGCATTTGGCATCCGCCACTAATGTGAAAGATATATTAAATGCTCTCGATCAATTTGGTAATATTGAGCTTGTTGTGATTGATTCCATTCAAACGATGGTCACTGATACTATCGAATCTGCACCAGGGACCGTTTCGCAAGTTCGGACATGTGCCCAAGAATTGATAATTGCGGCAAAGAAACGTAACACGGTTGTTGTTCTTGTTGGGCATGTTACCAAGGAAGGAGTGTTGGCTGGTCCGCGTGTTTTAGAACATATGGTGGACACAGTTCTTTATTTCGAAGGAGAAAGCAATTACCAATATCGCATTTTGCGCTCAGTGAAAAATCGGTATGGTGCAACAGACGAAATTGGTGTATTTGAAATGACAGATCGTGGTTTGAGCGAGGTTTCAAATCCTTCAGCATTATTTTTGAATGACCATAATCAAGACGTCAGTGGATCTGCTATCTTTGCTGGAATAGAAGGGACGCGCCCAATTCTGACAGAAATTCAAGCTTTGGTGGCGCCAACGTACTTGGCGTCTCCTCGACGTACAGCTGTGGGATGGGATGCGGGTAGATTATCAATGATTTTGGCGGTCTTAGAAGCACGGTGTGGGCTCATTTTTGGAAACAAAGATGTTTATTTGAACGTCGCAGGTGGTTTGAAAGTTACAGAGCCTGCCGCCGATTTAGCCGTCGCAGCAGCATTAGTGTCAGCATTGGTAAATGTGCCAATTCCTTCCCAAAGTGTTTTCTTTGGGGAAATAGGGTTAGCCGGCGAGGTTCGTCCAGTTGCTCAAGCTGAGAACCGATTAAAAGAAGCGGCTAAGTTAGGGTTCTTAAGAGCTTATTGTGCTTTACCATCCCAGCAAAAAGCCACGCGAGGTAAGGAGGGGATCGAGTCTGTATACGTCATGAAATATTTGATTGAATTATTGGACTTGTTACCTAAATTACCTCATAATAAAGCAAAATCTATTGAACGATGAAGATCCTTGGGGCTAACTTTACATAATGAACGGAATAGACATCCTTATTCTTGGAATATTTACAGCTTCGAGCCTTATTGGTGCTTTACGAGGTTTTACAAAAGAACTTTTGAGTCTTTTTAATTGGGGTGGCTCCGCCTTCCTTTCATATGCTCTTTTACCTTTGGGAAGAGGTTTTTTTCAACATTACATTGCCAACCCAATGATTGTTGATGTCGTAACTATTTTCTGTATCTTTATCACCTCTCTCATTGTCTTAAGTATTATTTCCAACACTGTTGCAGAATATATTCAAGAAAGCTCTATTAAAGGGGTTGATCGATCTCTTGGGTTTGGTTTTGGAGTTGTTCGCGGTGTATTTGTGGTAAGTGCTTCAGAACTGCTCTTTAGTGTTTTCTTCCCGCGCATTTCACAACCTGTAACGATTCAAGAGGCTCGATTTGCTCCATTGGCACGGAAAGGGGGAGATACGCTTTTGCAAATTTTACCAGCATCCCTCCAACAAACCATTGTGAATCAAGCTATAAAAGTTGAAAACCAGCTGAACGCAAAAGTTATGAAAAATTTTTCGGGTGAGGGAGCAGGCTTGTCTCCTGACAACATATCTAGAGAAAATTTTCCACAAGAATATCCATATCCTAATGCCCAGCAACAGATGCAAGGATTTCACCCTTCTACACAACCGCCAATGCACCCTCAACCCCCTTTGCCTCAGACCGTTTATGGTCCGGGAGGGACTGTTAATCCACCACAGAATAATCAAATGCATTCTCCGATGGTTGTTATTCGACCCCCTAGTCCAGGCCAGCCAGCACAGCTATCATTAGATTCCGGTAATACGCCGCAATTTTCATCTCCACAAGCACCCCAACGTTCATCATCTTTGCCGCAGGGCACTATGGCAAATAGTCTTGGTCAGGCTATTTTACCTCAAAACAAACAATCAACAGTTGATAAATTATCTCGATTAGAACCGCAATCGTCAACAAAGGAAGAAACAGGATATACACAGAGTCAAAGGGCAGATATGAAGCGATTAATTCAAGTTGCAGATGGAGAGTGAAAAATGAAGTATGTGTGTTCATTAATTATTTTTATCTTATTAATTACGACGTGTGATGCAAAACCAAGTTCTTCTCAGCCTCTCACTGTTCCATTATGGACCTTGATGCTGGATACGAAAGATTCTGGCAAATTGCCCCGTCGATTTCGCACCACATATGACTCAATGCCCCAAGGGTTTGAACTCGCTGGGCTAGACTCTCTGAATATATCGGGTAGTGCGCAATTTTCCATTGAGCAGTTTGCGAACATTGTTGATTATCTTAATGGATTAGGATTCCCTCCTGCACAAGTTGTTGTTATCGATTTAAGAGCTGAGCCTCATGCTTTTATGAATGGTTTACCTATTAATTGGAGTGCTCAAGGTGCATGGTGGCTCCAGAGTGATCCTGTTGTCTTAATTCTTGCGAATGAAAAAAAGCGCCTTGAAAGCCTTTCGGTTGGACAAAATGTTTTAGTAAAAAGTGTAGACCAAAAGGATGACGCAGGCTACATAAAAACAGTCAGTTCGCTCGTGTACAAAATAACTTCTCTCAACACTGAAGAGCAGGTTGTCCAAAAAGCTGGCGCACATTATTTTCGCTTGCCTATTTCAGACCATATGCGACCGGAAGATAAAGATGTTGATCAGTTTTTGCTTTTCGTTAAAAACCTACCTGCGCATGTTTGGCTTCATTTTCATTGTCATGGCGGACACGGAAGAACTTCAACCTTTATGATTATGTATGATATGATGCGCAATTCGCATCTTTCTTTTGACGCAATTATTGACCGCCAGGTACAACTAGGCTCTCTAGATCTTCGTCATCTTTCTGGCTCTAAGAAGGCTTATAAGAGACCAGAAGAAGAATTACGCTATCAATTTATTCGTCAGTTCTATGAGTTTTTGCATGCATCAGATGGGTATGGTGTATTATCATGGACAAACTGGATCATGAACCGTCGTGTAAATCAGGAGAAGAGGGAAACTAATTATGAGGGAGACAACACTTTCGGAAGTTCAACAATATCTTCCCCAGCGAGGGTCCGCTCCTCATAAATATGAAAATGGTTATGTTTTTGGAATAGTTGGTTCCAAAGCATTTCCGGGTGCGGCTGTTCTCTCTGCCATGGCTGCAGCAAGAATGGGTGCAGGAGGAGTCCGTTGCTTAGTTCCTGACTCAATTTGGTCAACCATAGCTGCACATGTGGTTGAAATTATGCTTCAATGTGCACCTGAAACAGAAGATGGAAGCTTTTCATTAGAAGCTTTATCAGAAGTCTCTTCCTTTATAAATAAATGTAAAGCTGGATGGGCTGGGTGTGGGTTAGGTCAACATCCTGATACCTGTAGTTTTGTACGCGAAGCTTTAAAACAAATCCATGTTCCCATGGTTCTAGATGCAGATGCTCTAAATGCCCTTGACCCTCATTTTATTAAGGAGCATAGCAAGGGAAAATGGGTGCTCACCCCTCATGAGAGGGAGTTTGAGCGGTTAATTGGATCATCTCTTTCCACTTCAGAAAACAAGGCATCAGTTATTCAAGAATATGCACAGGAATGGAATTGCGTGATTTTATTGAAGGGATTCCCAAGCTTGATTGCAGGACCCAATGGGGAGATTTATAAAAACCCGACAGGTCATACATCTGCCTCAACCGCAGGATGTGGAGATGTCCTTGCGGGTATTTGTGCTGGATTTCTTGGCCAAGGTTTGCAGCCCTTACAGGCAGCTGTCGTTGGTATGTACTTAGCTGGAATGGCTTCCCAATTTTATCATGAAGCATATGGAGGCCACACCCTCATGGCCTCAGATCTTTTGTTGCAAATCCCTCTTGTCTTGGGAAAACTTTATGCTCATTAAAAATGGGTGTCCTTAATAGAGAAAGGAGAAGTCCGAAGAGCTTCTCCTCAGTCGTGTGAAAATAAACTAATTAAAATGGGATACTATTTTTCGTTACTATAAATGAGATAATGGAAAAAGGAACCCAATACAGCCCCCCCTAAACTGGTTAGTGCAAAAAATCCAAGTTGTTCTACGGCCCATTTGTTAGCAAATGCAGCTGTGCCAATGCTGCGTGCAAAATTTGCTGAGCCATTGGTAATGGGGATTGAAAATAAATAGATTCCAATGAACGTAACGCCGATGGCCAAGCCACCAAATCCTTTTGCAAATCCAGAGCTTATAGAGCTGAGGGTTACGAAGACAAGCAATGCTGTTATGCTGATGTCTGTGACAGCACAAGAGATAGGATTATAGTGACTTGGAGAGTGTTCACCATATCCATTTGCTCCAAAAACATCTGCCACAAATCCTGTTTGACCTGTAGCAATAATATAAAGTAGATAACCACCGATAATACTGCCTACTAACTGAAAGAAGATATAAGGAATAATCAACTTGACGTCAAATCGCTTGCGAAATGCCAATCCAAGTGTAATTGCTGGATTTATGTGTCCACCAGAAATAGGTCCCAATACGTAAGTTAATGCCATAAGTGTGAAACCAAACGTAAGTGCAATACCTAATGGACCAATTTCGTGTCCTGCAATAATGGCGCTTCCACATCCAATTAATACCAACATTAATGTACCTATCATTTCTGCAAAATATTTTGAAAAGGAACTGTACATTCTAGCCTCCATAAAGTGATCAATCTATTTCCGTTTTGAGCATAGACCAAAAAAAGAGATAAATCTTCTAAAATTTTATTTATTATTTTATGTTATCAAATTTATTTGTAAGAAAATCAGATATTTAAGTTTCTTGTGAGAGTAATAATAATGATTGTGGGGGAGAAAAGAATGGTGCCCCTCTTCTAAAAGGGGCTCATAAGTACAACCTTTATAATGCAAGGTTTAATTTGGGAGTATTATTAGTCATCCCTTTGAAGGCGTTCGCGTCTCTCATGGCGCTCTTGGGCTTCTAAGCTTAATGTAGCAATGGGGCGTGCCTCTAAGCGTTTAACTCCAATGGGTTCTCCTGTTTCATCACAATATCCGTAGGACCCTTCATCTATTCTTCTAAGAGCATCATCTATTTTATTGATAAGTTTTCTTTCGCGATCTCTTGCGCGGAGTTCGATTGTGCGGTCTGTTTCATTCGCGGCGCAATCAACCATATCTGCTTCGACTTGAGGCTCTTCTTGAAGATGGGTAATGGTTTCATTTGATTCATGAAGTAATTGATCTCTCCAAGACAGAAGACGCTGTTTGAAATACTCAATCTGTTGAGAATTCATAAATGGTTCGTCATCCGAAGGGCGGTAGGTATCAGGCACGTTTACTGGCATACACACTCCTCAATTAATAATTGTTATTAACCTCAAAACTGTCATAATACTAGTTAAAATAAAGTTAATATTTGTTTACTATAGGGTGCGACAAAATGACATGCAAGTCCCTAAAATTATCTACAATTTTTCTTAAAATGTTAAGAAAACTGCCATCCTGGGGAGAATCCCTACTGTGGCATATACGACACAAGCGAAAGGAATTTATCTTATTTCTTCCGTACTTTATAATATATATAATATCCACATTAAATTAATACAGGAGCTACTTGTGCGTAACGAAACAATTCATAATCAGAATGATTTTTCTACAGGAAATGTAGACAATGACAATAATGTTGATTCCGATAAAGCTACAGAAATTGCTGAGAAGTTAGAAAAGCAGGCTGAATCTGAAGAAAAGGAATTAACTTCTCTTGAAGAAGAAGTTGCATCCTTAAAAGATCAATGGCTTCGTGCCATGGCAGAGACAGAAAATTTGCGGCGTCGCGCTCACCGTGATAAAGAAGAGGCCCTAAAGTACGCAAGTACGAATTTTGGGCGGGATATGTTATCTATTGCCGATAATTTGCGCCGTGCGCTGGAGACTTGCCAGGTATCGGAGGATTTGCCAGAGTCAGTCAAAGCTTTAATACAAGGCGTGGAATTAACAGAGAGCGCTTTACTTTCAGCTTTCGAGCGTCACGGAATAAAGAAAATTAACCCTTTAAAAGAAAAATTCGATGCAAACTTCCATCAAGCGATGTTTGAAGTTGAGGATACGAGCGTACCAGTTGGTACAATTGTTGAGGTTTTGCAAGTAGGTTATACGATGCATGATCGTCTTTTACGTCCAGCTATGGTTGGTGTGGCAAAAGGGGGAGAGAAGTAATATTGACTTCCTTATGTATTGTATTTTTTTAACTTTTTTGGCCTAAAAGGCAGCTTCGCATTGAGGAACATTCTCAATGTAAATTCTTGATTTTTTAATGCCAATGTTTTATATTATTAGCAAATGAAGCTCGATGCTGCTAATTTAATTAGATAAGTATTATTTGTTTAGGAGAAGACTAATGGCAAAAGTAATTGGGATTGACCTGGGTACCACAAACTCATGTGTTGCAGTGATGGAAGGTAAAAATGCACGGGTCATTGAAAATTCAGAAGGCGCACGTACAACCCCCTCAATGGTATCCTTCGGAGAAAATAGTGAACGCCTAGTTGGCCAGGCTGCTAAACGCCAGGCAGTTACTAATCCTGAAAATACATTGTTTGCAATCAAACGCCTTATTGGCCGTCGATTTGATGATCCTATCACAAAAAAAGATATGGATCTTGTTCCTTATAAAATTATTAAGGGTGAAAACGGGGACGCATGGGTAGAGTCACGGGGAGAGAAATATAGCCCAAGTCAAATAAGTGCGTTCATTCTTCAAAAAATGAAAGAAACAGCTGAAGCCTTTTTAGGTGAAACTGTATCTCAAGCAGTCATAACTGTTCCAGCTTATTTTAATGATTCTCAACGCCAAGCAACCAAAGATGCTGGGCGCATTGCTGGCTTAGAAGTGTTACGCATTATTAACGAACCAACAGCTGCTGCGCTTGCTTATGGCCTTGAAAAGAAGGGAAGCGGTACTGTAGCCGTTTACGACCTTGGAGGCGGAACTTTTGATGTTTCCATTCTTGAAATAGGGGACGGTGTTTTTGAAGTCAAGGCGACCAATGGCGATACTTTCTTAGGCGGCGAGGATTTCGATGCCCGTATCATGGACTTTGTGGCTGATGAATTTAAAAAGGAGCAAGGAATAGATTTGCGACAGGATAAGTTGGCGCTTCAAAGATTAAAAGAAGCTGCTGAAAAAGCAAAGATTGAACTCTCCTCCTCAATGCAAACAGAAATCAATCTTCCCTTTATTTCAGCTGATGCAGCAGGACCAAAGCACTTAAATGTAAAATTAACACGTGCAAAACTTGAGTCTTTGGTTGCTGATTTAATTGAAAGAACAGTTGCTCCTTGTAAGGCTGCCTTGAAAGATGCGGGCCTATCAGCGGATAAAATTGAGGAAGTTATTTTGGTAGGTGGTATGACCAGAATGCCTAAAGTCATGGAAACTGTAAAAGCTATTTTCGGTCGTGAACCCCACCGTGGAGTCAATCCTGATGAAGTCGTTGCGATTGGTGCAGCAATTCAAGGTGCCGTGTTGCAAGGAGATGTTAAAGATGTTCTTCTTCTTGATGTTACCCCTCTTTCATTGGGTATTGAAACTTTGGGGGGTGTCTTTACGCGCCTAATCGAACGCAATACGACAATACCGACACGCAAAAGCCAAACTTTCTCGACGGCAGATGATAATCAAACTGCTGTTACAATCCGAGTTTTCCAGGGCGAGAGAGAAATGGCTGCTGACAATAAATTACTGGGCCAGTTTGATTTAGTTGGAATTCCGTCAGCGCCGCGCGGAATGCCACAAATCGAGGTAACTTTTGATATTGATGCCAACGGAATTGTGCAAGTATCTGCCAAAGACAAGGCAACGGGTAAAGAACAACAAATTCGTATCCAAGCTTCTGGTGGATTATCAGAAGCTGATATCGACAAAATGGTTCAAGAAGCTGAAGCCAACGCTGAGGCGGATAAGAAGCGACGCGAAATGGTTGAGGCAAAAAATCATGGTGAGGCTCTTCTTCATTCCACCGAGAAATCTCTTGCAGAACACGGTGACAAAATTTCAGCTGAAGAAAAGTCAGCGATTGAAGCTGATATTGCTGCTTTAAAAACTGCCCTTGAAGGTGAGGATGCAGCTCATATTCAGCAAAAAACCCAAAACCTCTCAACTTCGGCAATGAAATTAGGCGAAGCCATGTATAAGGACATGAAAGCTCAAGAATCTGCGTCGCATACAGAGGAAAGTTCTGCTGCTGAACCTAAAGATGGTAAGGTGGTTGACGCAGAATTTGAGGATGTTGAAGAACAGCCCAAGAAAAAGTCTCAATAAACAAGGTTGCTCGAGATAAATGAGTCCTTTAATAATTGGATAAATTGGTCTTTCCCTAAAGGTTTTAAGTGCATTCTTGTGCTCTTAAAACCTTTTAGCTAAAGTAGTTTTTAGAAATTAAAAATGTAGAATATTTATGGCTAAGGCAAAACAAGATTATTATGAGCTATTGGAAGTCAGTCGGTCTGCAACTGCTGAGGAACTAAAAAAAGCCTATCGTAAGCTTGCGATGAAATATCATCCTGATCGTAATCCCAATGATAAGGCTGCTGAAGCCAAATTCAAAGAAATTTCAGAAGCTTATGATGTGTTGCGTGATGATCAAAAGCGCGCGGCATATGATCGTTTTGGTCATCAAGCATTCGAAGGGGGACACCCCGGTTCTGGAGCTCATCCTGGAGCCTCAGGTTTTGGTTTTGATTTTTCTGATCTTTTTGATGAAATGTTTTCTGGAATGAATGGAGGATTCCGTTCGCCTGAAGTAAATTTACGTGGGTCTGATATACGTTACAATGCCGATATAACCCTAGAAGAAGCTTTTAATGGGACGACACCGCGTGTCAAGTACACCACAGCTGTAGGATGTGATTCCTGCAAGGGATCAGGGGGAGAAGGGGGAGAAGAACCCAAAACCTGCGGTACGTGCCAAGGTCGGGGAAAGATTCGTACGCAACAAGGTTTCTTTACCATAGAGCGCACATGCCATAGCTGCCAAGGGGTTGGTAAGACCATCGAAAACCCTTGCAAAAGCTGCCAAGGAACAGGGCGCGTTCGTCGAGAAAAGACACTCGATGTTAAAATACCACCAGGAGTGGAAGATGGGACACGTATCCGCGTTGCAGCGGGTGGTGAAGCAGGCATTCGAGGGGGAGAACCGGGGGATTTATACGTTTTTGTGAGTATTCACCCCCATCGTTTTTTTCAAAGAAATGGGACGGATATTTATTGCCGGATTCCAATCGTTATGACAACAGCCGCATTGGGGGGTGAGATTGAAGTCCCCACCATTGAGGGAACACGAACGAAATTAAAAATCCCAGCTGGAACACAAAGTGGCCACCAATTCCGCTTGCGCGGGAAGGGGATGGCTGTATTTCGTCGTCCAAGTGCCCGTGGGGATATGTATGTCGAAGCATTAGTCGAAACGCCAATGAACCTTACAAAGCGCCAACAAGAGCTCTTAAGGGAATTTGAAGAAGGTAGTAAGCAGGAATCAACAAGCCCCCAATCTGCAGGTTTCTTTTCTAAAATGCGAGATCTTTGGGGCGACAAAGGGCTATAGCCTTCCCTTCGCACTTTTAAAACTTTTCATGACATATTATGGCAAGATGTTAACACTTTATTTACGCAAGAGTGCATTTATATTTTATTAACTATATAATACAAATTTCTTTTTAAGCAATTCTAAGACAATTTTAAGTAAAAACCATCTCACTATTGAAATAAATTTTAGCAAAACTATTTTAAGACATGTAAGTTTAACCAAACTTTTCTTAATCCTCTATTCACGGGAGATTTGAATAATGTTTACTTTATCAGATTTAACAGTAAAGAAGGTTATAAAAGCGGCTGCTCTGTGTGGTATCTTGTTGATGGGTCTTAGTGATAATACAAAAGCTAGTCCGGATGATCCTCCGCCAGCTATATATGTATTGCCACAAAATCCAGCGGCGGCTCCTCCTCCACCTCCTCCCGCTCCTGGCGGTGGTGAAGTCCCACCCCCCGGACCAGCTCCATGTGCACCACCCCCCTGTCCCCCTCCACCTCCTCCTTGTGGTGGATTGAACATAGCCGGTTTCACGGGTGGAATCCCTGGATTTACTGGTGGAATTCCAGGGCTTGGTGTAGGTCACTAAGACACCTTTAGTTATCCAATACTCTGCTTTCTCTCATTTTTGTGAAGAGGAGGCAGAGTATTTTTATGCAAATTGAAAATATTTAAAATAAAACTATATTAAATATTAAAGGTTTATAAATTGTTAATATTTTTATTTAATAGAGAGTTAAAATGCTTAATTTTTCCAAATTACTTCTGAATAGTATAGTAAAATCTATAGGCCTAACCTGTATCTTTGTTGTGGGCCTCTGTGGTGAAACGAAAGCTAATCCTGACAATCCTCCACCTGCGATCTATGTTTGTCATTGGTAATATGAAATCCCCACATAAAGGGCGTTAAAAATCCCCACCCCTGAAAAATAGGGAAACAGGATTTTAATAGTTCCATAATGAGACGATTATGGAGCCCTCAAATGATAGGATTT